>JAABUK010000089.1_pt1 | contig 211313 bp, 235 predicted proteins | sample 5559141 | NCBI WGS metagenome assembly JAABUK01 (sample SAMN10711869, study PRJNA513367) | rock metagenome | isolation source: Antarctica rocks | place: Antarctica: Victoria Land, Pudding Butte nord | collected 2016-01-03 | reverse complement strand
CTGTAGTTGCATCTGCTTATTTGAAATGTCGTGGTGCAAGAGCGAGTGTGCGATTGAAGTGCAGATTTTCGCATAGAGTAGTCAGATAGTAGCCAGAATTTGAGCTTCCATTCAATGGTAACATAAACTACTGGCTTGATAAGGTACGCATTCCATCAAAAATGGCTTCCAGAAGCGCCATTTGCGCTCAGCTACCCCATCAAAAGCGATCAATGTTACCCAAAGTCAAATTGTAGAACCTCTCTCTAGACTCATATGTGCCCTTAAAAGCCAACTGTATTGCTCAACGAAGTCTCTGGTAGCTCTATCTATGTTCAATTTCCTGTTTGAAGCACCGAAATGTTCGCATTGTGATGTCTACCATGCTCTGGTAAGTCAAACTTATCTCTAAGATCCATATACACAAGGAAAGGCAATCTACGACCAAGTGGAGCTGCAGGTCCTCTATTCTACCTCCATTGAGAGCGCATAAGCGGGTGGATTCCCCTTCTCGACGTTCTAACATGCGAGCCATTGGCTATTCCTTGAGCTTTTGACGGCACTACTTTGTAAAGTACTCTAGAAACAGAGAGCAAACATATCGCGCGCTTGCTGACCAATCAGAGCGTTGATGATTCGCGGGCGCTAGTTCTAGGTCCGAACCTCGAAAGCGATCATCACTGACTATTGTTAAGCCCCTCGGGCCCACCTTTTTGGCCATTGTCTTTCAACGACACCTATTTCTTTTGTCACCCTTCTAGACAGCCAGTATGCTACGAAGCGGGCTGTCGCGGTCTGCGGCCCGGCTAGCAAGGCAGGCAAGATGGCAAGCTGGCGCAAGAACCTTCTCCGCCACAACGAGGAGACCGGCAGAGGTGCAGCTTACGATTGATGGCAAACAGGTTTCGATAGAAGGTACGTGTCTACGAGCGCTTTGTTTACTATGAGAGACTGATAAAGATGACTATAACAGCTGGCTCTGCCCTCATCCAAGCATGCGAGAAAGCTGGCGTGGTTATACCCCGATACTGTTACCACGAGAAGCTGATGATCGCTGGGAATTGTCGTATGTGTCTGGTGGAAGTCGAAAGAGCTCCAAAGCCCGTTGCATCATGCGCTTGGCCTGTGCAGCCAGGTATGGTGGTCAAGACCGATTCGGCACTTACACACAAGGCAAGAGAAGGCGTGATGGAATTCCTACTAGCAAACCATCCACTGGATTGCCCTATCTGTGATCAAGGAGGCGAGTGCGACTTGCAGGATCAGTCGATGCGGTATGGAGCTGATCGTGGGAGGTTCCATGAGATGGGTGGCAAGCGCGCAGTGGAGGACAAGAATATTGGACCTTTGATCAAGACCTCGATGAACAGATGTATACATTGCACAAGATGCATACGGTTCGCAAACGATGTGGCAGGCGCACCAGAGCTTGGATCTACAGGAAGAGGGAACGATATGCAAATCGGTACATATCTGGAAACAGCTCTCGATACGGAGATGTCAGGCAATGTCATCGATTTGTGCCCCGTCGGCGCTCTCACCTCGAAGCCATACGCCTTCCGAGCACGACCATGGGAGCTTGATCATTCCGAGTCTGTCGATGTACTAGATGCACTGGGATCGAATATCAGGATTGATGCGAGAGGAATGGAAGTCATGAGGATCATCCCTAGACTCAACGACGATATCAACGAGGAATGGATCAACGACAAGACGAGATTTGCGTGCGACGGGCTGAAGACACAGAGATTGACAACGCCTCTAATACGGCGAGACAACAAGTTCATACCATCATCATGGGAACAAGCTTTGACAGAGATTGGCACCGCTTACCAAAAGCTAGCACCCAAAGAGAACGAATTCAAAGCTATAGCTGGCCACCTTGTCGAAGCGGAAACCCTCGTGGCGATGAAAGATCTTGCCAACAAACTGAGCTCTGACAATCTCGCCCTCGACCAACCTCTTGGTAGCCAACCCCCTGCCCACGGTATCGACCTACGCTCCTCTTACCTCTTCAACAGCAAAATCTATGGCGTCGAGGAAGCTGACGCTATCCTCCTCGTTGGCACCAATCCTCGCCATGAAGCAGCTGGTCTCAACGCCCGCATACGCAAGCAATGGCTACGCTCAGACCTCGAGATTGGCCTCGTTGGCGAAACCTTCGAAAGCACTTTCGAATTCGACCACCTCGGCACCTCCGTCGCAGATCTCAAGAAAGCCCTTTCCGGGCCATGGGGCAAAGCTCTCCAATCTGCCAAACGCCCCATGATCATCGTCGGCTCCTCTGCCGTTGAACACCCAGACGCAAAAGCCATCTTCGAAACCGTGGGCTCCTTCGTCGACAAGAACGCCACTAATTTCATGACTCCCGAATGGCAAGGCTACAACGTCCTCCAGCGCGCCGCTTCCCGAGCAGGTGCCTACGACGTCGGTTTCATCACTCCTTCCCCTACAGTCGCCAACACCACCCCGAAATTCATCTGGCTCCTCGGCGCAGATGAGATTTCCGAATCTGATATTCCCAAGGGAGCGTTTGTAGTCTATCAAGGCCACCATGGCGACAAGGGCGCTCAGCTTGCAGATGTCATCCTTCCCGGCGCCGCATACACAGAAAAGCACGGCACCTACGTCAACACGGAAGGCCGTGTCCAAATAACCCGCGCCGCTACCTCAATGCCAGGCGCAGCGCGCGACGACTGGAAGATCCTGCGCGCCGCATCCGAATACCTAGGCGCGCCCCTCCCTTATGATGACATCGAAGCGCTACGGGATCGCATGGAGGAGATCAGCCCCACGTTACGCCGCTACGACGTTGTAGAAGGCACAGGCATACCACAGCTCTCGAAAGTGCAGCTGGTGGACCAGAACAAGGGCTCCAAGCCTTCAGGGCAGCCACTCGAGAATCCGATTAAGAACTTCTTCTTTACGGATGCGATATCGAGGAGTTCGCCGACTATGGCTAGGTGTTCGGCTGCTAAGGAGACAGGCACGACAGGGAATCCGGAGACAAATTTTATGGCACCGTAAGTCATTCCAAAACCCTCTCTACTTGAAAGAAGGATTATGCTAATTCTGAGTAGAGGTGAGCCACATAGCCAGGTTGGGTATGGGCCACCCCAGCCACAGCACAATGCGCATATGTAGATAGATGGCAGGCACTAGCAGAAGGAAATCGATAGCACCAAGCAGGGTCCGGCAATGGGGGAGTCGGCGTTTCGTTCATTGTACATATTCGATTGTATTCACATTTCAAAAAATTCCACGCGTGATGGGAACCCTCTGCAAGTCGACCGCTTTGCGTGACATGAACTCTGGTTGCCATCTTGTTTCACGCATCTCTGAAGAGCGTACGCCTGAGCCCATAGTGCCAAAATTATATCAATTCCCGACGACGTCGGAGTATATGCACGACCCTTGCCAACAGCTGAAGAGGGCGATTCCCCCTCAAATGGCAGACGTAAAGCTTGTATGCCGCCCTGAATTCGGTCATCTACCTCCACCTTTCATAGTGCTAGATATATCATTACTTCACGCCTGCCTGAAAGAGGCTCGTTATCTGCTTTACGAAACTACGGTTTGGTACATACTTTGCCCGTGAGTCTTAAATTTGATAGTGGCGCCAGTGGCAAGGAAACTTTTCGAGGCCCGCATCTTGCGCGATGTATCTTGTTGTTTGAGGAATGCTTCTGGTCTGAAGGCTAATGTCTCATCGCTAAAGGTACATTTGCGGCCCTGACAGAAGCCTCCCCATATCATCTCTCATAGAAGAAGAAAATAACCGGGTAAACACCTTCGCTCAAGTAACAATATGCTATGCTATGCAAGCCTCGTCACAACCGTCTCTGTTTTCGAATAAATGCTCACAATCCATCAACCATCTCACGAATAGCCCATCTCCACCCCTGCTGCCCTATCCCTTGGTTTCGCACAATACCCTTCCCAACCCAGCCTTCTACCTTCGTCCTCCAGCGCTCTTCCTCGGCGCGTTGTCTCTTTACGAACTCGGGCCCGACATCAAACTCCTCTCCAACAAGCCATTCGTCTTCGACCAGGCCTGTACTCTTCACGGCTGTGGAGCCTGAAAGCATGTCATCCCCAGCTGTGGATTTGCCTTCCTTCTTACCATCGTCGAGGTCATCGAAACCAGCAAAGGGGTCATCGTCATCATCAATAGTATCTGGAGACATAGGCGTGGAGTCGCTGCCGCCACGATGCATGCCAGGTCGTGGCGCCATCTTGAGCCAGCACATACGCTGGGGATCGAAGACCATGCCACCAGAAACCTGGACGCCCTTGCCAGCGCCAACGTTGGCAATGAGTGCGGGTTCTCGCTTGCCACCGCTGGGTGACGTAGGGCTTGCAGGAGCAGCGGGTGCTGGGATCGGTATGTCGAAAGGGGTTAATGCATTTTCGTTGCCTTCCCAGGCTTCGGTGATGGGATTCCATCTCATGTCTTTGAGCTGTTCTGGGCTGTAGAAAGCCACGCCCTTGCCGAAGGGTTTTACGAGTCCGGGCTGCTTGGCTGGTCCTTTATTGCGCTTTGACCGAGCACTTGCAAGAGGTTTTGCTCGTTCCTGATGTTGAGTGGTTTTCCTATTGGTGGTGATGGATGAGAGGGGTCCCCCAGTCTCGCGAAGTGTGGGCAGGCTTGGAGTTCCCTGCAGCGTGGCAGCGACAGATCCAATACGTTGCTCGCGAGCCAGACGAGAAGCGTTGGTGTCTCGTGCAAAGCGAGGGGTGTTGTCTTGCTTGAGAGGGCTGAGAGGCGTGGAAGGTGTTGCTGGAGGTGGCAGCTCATTGACTGATGTGGTGGAAGTATTATGTGATTGCAGACCAAGCTTGCTTCGCATTTGCAAGGATTTTGGTGCACCGCGGGGAAGGGGTTGTTTCGTGAATTTGGTCTCCACAGAGGCGGACGTAGGAAGGTCGTCGAAAGCATCGAGCTCATTCCCATCGCCGAAGGCTCTACGGCGGATTGGCTTAGTAAGTGTCTTTTTAGATGCAGCTTCTCGAGCCAGAGCTTCGGGAGCGTGACCTCGGCGGCTGGTCGGAGTGGTAGGTCTGTGATGGGGATTGGCGAGGCGAGATAAGGGACGGTTGAGAGGAGCGCTCTCGTTTGAATCTGAAGAGCCGGGGCGGAAGTTCCTGGATGACTTGATGCTGATGTGGTGGGACTGTGAATGAGACGTTCCAGCGGGCAAAAATGGGACGGGAGCCTTGCGTGAAATGGCAAGGCTCGACTCCGCACCCGAACGTTCAACAGGCGTCTTGGGTCTTGAAGGGAGACCTTGACGGCCGCCGTAATCACCTCCACGAGACGGAGGTCTCTGATATGGGGGCTGAGTACGGGCTGGAGATGGTTGAGTCCGCATGACTGGCGCGGACCGCTTCGCTCTAAGGTACTGCGAAGAAGTCGTTGTTGGTTCGGACTTCATCATATCGCGGGATGGTTTCGTGTTGAGTGGTCGGCGGCTTGGGGTGGAAGGGGCTGCTGTATGGGAAGACGAGGGAGTGGCAGCGGTCGGAATGGCTGATAGTGATGACTGGGCAGAGTGACCACCCATCCTCGACCCTGGCCTGCGGTAGTGTGGTATGGGTCCACCGCTTTCAGAGACAGGCTCCAAGACAGATCGACTTGGTTGCGGCCTGGGAATCTTGCTCGCACCCGCATCAAGCTTGTTCGTGAACGTCAACGTTGTTGCAGACCTTCTTACTGGGCTGACAGATTTCGTTGCTTTGTGCTTGATATTGCGATTGAGGGTGAGCTTGCCAGAGTCGAACACTTCTCCGTCGCCAATCTCTATACCAGAGATGAAATCGTCTTCGATAGTCTGTGCTTTCTTGACGGGCTGGGAAGGCTTCTGAGGGCGTTGTAAGATGGGCTCTGATGATATCTTTTCAAGTCGCTTCTTTTCTGCTTCCGCAAACTTCGATGTCAGAGGCCCATCGGGAAGTACAAGGCCTTCGAGCCCTTCATCTTCACTCTCGCCAGTCAGACAACTCGAGGCACTAGGACTGAATGCAGAGATTGAGGAGCTAGGATTTGAACGAGCGTCTCGCCTTGTGCCACCAAATCTGGTACCTAAGCTGCCCTCAGCCCATTCCATGTCGAGGTCATCTTGCAGCGGAGTCTTGGGTGTTTCCCTCTTGATCGAGAGCCTTAGAGGTTTCCCATCGTCCGGTAACTCAATATCGTCTTCAATCTTTTCCAGGTCCTTCTTTCCCTTTTCTGGTGGTGCTATGAAGTTCATCATCTTCTGTGGGGATTGGTTTTTTGCGACTTTGATTGTAGGAACGTCTCCGAAGAAATCGTCGTCATCATCATCCCGGAACTTGTCGAGTGAAGGCGCTTTAGGCATTAGCTTCGTAGCTGATTCCATTCGCTCCACGAAAGTCATGCTGGACTGCGGTGGATAGGAGGCCTTTGGCGACGCTGGGAACTCCGCACTGAATTGCCTCAAAGAGCCGGTAAAGTCCTCTGCATCCATCTTCTTCAGTGTGAGGCCTCCATCTTGAGCTTTGGGCAACTCAATGTCTTCACTCCAATCATCTCCCAGTAGCTTCTTGACCCGTTTGCCGCCCATTCGCTTCAGGGTACCGCCGAGGAGAGCGGAAGCTGGCACATTATTGGGTATTGGTATACCCGCAGTCTTTGCAGAGTTGATAGCATCTGCCAGTGACTTCTCATCGTCGGCCGGAAGTAAGACTTGCCAATCTTCGTCACCTCCAGTAACTGAATCCCGATCAGAGCGTGTGGACATACGCGATGAGATGGAGTCACGGTGGTGGGAGCTCGAGCCAATGGTGGTGCTAGATATATTTCGAAATTGGAGATCGTCAATCCCTTCAAGATCGTCGTCGTCGTCCCAACACTCAATGGCGTCTTCGATTGGCTGTCGTGGTTTCAGGGTAAGTGGCTCCATGATGTTCTGTGTTAATGGCTAAGCAGTCCAGTATTGTCAATAGATGTCCCGGGGAAGGAAGTCGTAAATTATGCTGTCTAATATTGTGGATTCATGGTGTTGCAATTGGTATGATTGGTGCTTGCTGGGCTGTTTTCATGGAATTCCAGATGAACCGCGTAAAGTAAGGAGCGACCCCTGACCCTTTGACAAGGGCAGGACTTACAACGAGGAGCTGCAGACGGGATCTGTTTGAAGACTGTCGACGATATGACAGCTCTGATGCAGCAAGGAGCATCGGGCTTGAAAGTGGTGGGCGTTGAAGTCAAGAGGCTGGGGGTTAGGGATCGACCTGATTGCGACCGGTAGCATTACCTTAGTCAGCGCGACTTGGCATTCATCGCGTCAACAACCGCGTCTGCGGGAAGACTTTGACTTCACTTTAGGCACCCAAGCTCAAAGTAGAGTAAGAACTCCTCATTTCAGCAGCAGGCATGTATGAAAAATGTGCACATTGCCACCTCCACCTCCACCTCCACCTCCACCTCCGAGTTCCATCAAAATCCCATGAGATATGGCGTCTGAACACGTCCTGCGCCTCCCTCGTAGTGACAGCGTGGGGGACTATGTCCTCGTCAATGTGACCTCCAACGGCTCCTCTCCGCTAGATCTCAAGCTTCTGGCAACAGAAGGAGAGTCGCCTTACATTGCCGAAAGTGAGCTTAGAAGTCTCCCTACCTCAGTGATGATTGACGACTGATTGCCCAAGTAAAGCAAAAGCGCATTTCGAAGCTTCGAGATCACAGAAACAAGCTGACAGACTCCGAATGGGAGACAACACTCCTCTCGGCGCTGACTCAGCGTCGAATCTCAAAGGCAGAAGCTGACCACCTTGAAAAGCTTGAAGTGATAGCGAGTATTGCTGGGGAATCGCTCGCCATCACCCTTCGACACAACATCTCTGGCATAACGCAAAAGCTTGGCGACATCGTCCTCAAAGCAGACGCTGAGCAAGAGCTAGATATCATAAGCTGGGCAGGTACAGCTGCAAAACAATCCAACGATCTGGAAAGCGAAGTTCAAGACCTGACGGCGAAGTATGACGAGCAAAGCAAGACCATGGAGAAGCTCAACAAGCAGCTTGAGGACTTGATCTTGGCCAAGAAAGAACACGAAGACGCTCTGCTAGAGAAGTTCAGAGAGTTGCTGAACACCAAAAAGCTGAAGATCCGCGATCAGCAACGCCTACTTGCAGGTGCCAAAGTCGACCCCAAGCAAGTTACAAAACTCCAAAATGCTCGCACCACCGAGGAAGGACGCAAACCCGCCGCCTCACGCGCTGGGAAGCGAAAAGCGAACAACGCTGCTCCAGCAGACGAAGAATCCTCAGAGGAGGATGGTTTCGAGCGCAAACCACCTACGCAGCGGAAGGAAGAGAGCGATGGATCAGAGCAAGCCAACACGCCAGAAGCTTCAGATCAGGATGTCACGGAGGATGAGAGTGATGATGATCTGGATTCTGCGCCGCGGGGCCCAGCGCTGCCGGATAGGAGTAAGGCAATAGAGGACGAGATTGGACCCGGGGAGGGTATGCAGTTGGACGAGCCGCCGCCGAAGAGGGAGCTGCCATTTGGAAAGGCGCAGCAGGTGCAGGAGCCAGCAAAGGAGGACAAATCGACCTTGAACCAGGAGGCTGGTAATGAGGATGAGGAGACTGATGATGATGAGCTATGAACTGTAGACATTCAGGTGTCATGATAACAATTGGATAGTCTGCATCCTTTGAAAGGCTTCATAGCACAGACTTGGTGTCAAAACAGATGTCAATCTCCGACGCCAGTGCCAAGGGCTTCAATGCAAAGTACTCGCAACTTGAATAGCAACTTGGGCCGTTGAGCTGTTTCTAAAGCGGTTAACCATTTAATCATGACACATCTGGAGCTTGGTTGAACCTTATTCGCGCTCCTTACAATATTCCCTGACTCTGAAGTTTTGATTACTGCCACTTATTCTAAAACTAAGCCTGGAAGGGATACCTTAAGCTTGCAAGATAAGGGGACAACCAGAGCATCACCGAGGACGAATCCGTGTAGGTAGGGCTGAGAACGTGCCTAAAAACAACGCAATGGAGCGTGGAAGGGAACACGAGTCGACGAGCTGGAGCGACCCTCTTATTACAAAATTATACAAGTGAGCTGGAGAGGAGCAAAACCGTAACTTACCAGGCTCAGAATCAGAATAAGTGACGATTTTCTCACGCCAGTGTGATCGACTCTAGCATGAAATACCCTCGCATCAAGCAACAAAGCGAGTATTCAAGCCCATCCAAGAGCCAAGATTAACCGCCACTTATTTCGACACCAAGCCTGCTTACGGGAGCGTAGAGGTTACGTGGTCCCACGTTTCGAAAGTGAGGCAAAGGTAATTGGGATTGAGGATAGTAGAAATGCTGTTCAAGTTGAGCTGTGAGGATGGAAGGCGAGGCTTTTGATAATCATATTTTGTAAACCTCATACAATATACTGCACAGTATGCACGCACCCGGGGCAAGTCAGCGGCCCATTCCATCTTCCATCGGTCATCGAGACATCCCTCATAATTCATAACGCATGCATCCTCACCCCCAACGCCACACCACCAGTTCACAGGAACTCCTTACCCTCCCTACAAGCGCCACCTTCACAAACCATAACCCCGTCCTTCTCCGCATCCATACCCCTCAAAAGCTCATTGCGCCCCTTCAACCACTGCCCCTTTCCGCCTCCTAGAGCGACGATGGTTCTATTAGGCCCGACTTGCTGTCTCAACTGCTTCAGTGTCTCCTCGCTGTTGCCTGTCAGAATAATGCCCTTAACCCCTAGGCGCCCAATGACCACACTGCTCAGCATCCCAGCAAACGTGAACGGAAATTGTTCAACTTCCGCTTCGAACGCGAGAATTGTCGCCCCAGCTAGCTTGAAGTAGGAAGCATCATCGAACATGCTGCTCAGGCGGTAGAGATTACGTGCACTGACACTGTTGGACGAGGGTTCGGCATTGTCCATGCCGCTCTTCAATCGCATGAGAAGGTCAGGCGGGTGGGGCGAGGGTGTCGTGTAAAAGCCTGGAGAATCGGGGGTGGTGAAGAGCTCGATTTGGCGCTTTTGCAGCGTATCTGCAAATTCAAGGTATGCGTCATCGAAGGTTGCTTCGTAAAGGTCGATCAGGCCGTGTATTAGGAAGGCGTAGTCGTCGCAGAGACCGCCGGTGTCGCCGCGGCCCTCGCGGTAGACGCGATAGAGAGTCCTAGATTCAGCATCCCAAAGCTCGGCTTTAATGAACGTCACTCCTTTTATTGCGGCTCGAAGGCATTCGGAGGCCTTTTCGGGATCGGTGGATTGAAGAACTGAGGAAGCGCGAGATAGTGCGCTGACCGCGAGACCATTCCACGCCACGATAATCTTGTCATCAAGCGCTGGGGGAGGCCGGTACTGTTCCCGATGTTGGCGGAGCTTCCTCCGACCGTCCCTGATTATCTGAGTAAATGAGGCTTCGGATATACCTAAGTTCTTGGCTAGGACACTGGGAGTGGAGACGACCTTTAGGACATTCAAGTTGATGAACTCATCATGTGGGTCATTTTGGCTTGCAACATTTCCATCCGCTTTCACACCGAAGAATTGAGCAAAGATCACTCCGTTTTGTTCTCCGAGGACCTCACAAATTTCTTTGAGAGACCAAACATAGAAGGCTCCTTCGCGTTTCTCCGTATCACTATGAGATGAATAAGAGTCTGCATCCTCAGCGGAGAAGAACCCTCCATTTGGAGCAGCCAAAGGTGGGTTTGTGAGGTAAGTTGCAATATCGTAAACAGAACCTAGCATCTCGGGATCTCGTGTAACCAAGAAGGCGTCCAGGTAGGCATCCAGAAGCTGTCCTTGATCGTACAGCATCTTCTCGAAATGTGGAAGACTCCAGTCCTTCGTCACAGAGTATCTCGCGAAGCCGTACCCAAGCTGGTCCCGAATGCCTCCTCTTGCCATGTTCCGCAGTGTGTTCACAGCCATTGCCGCCGCTTTTGTGCATTCCTGCTCGCCCACGACATCTCTCACAGATTCCGGCCATTGTCCGAGCCTTAGTAGGAAGCTTAGGTTGACTGGAGTAGGGAATTTTGGCGCCTTCGCGAAGCCACCATTGGTCTTATCATATCTCTTCGCATAATGTTGATAGGCTTCTTCCAGCAGCTCGATCTCCAGTCCTTCCCTTTCACCCTTTCCACCCATCTGGTGGCCGTGGCTATGCACGCCTTCCTCAGCAAATTCTCTCAATTGCCTCGTAATCTCTTTTGCGCTCTCTCGGCATCGGCTTTCCTGCTCTGTCCATACAGTCTTCATCTTCTCCAAGATTTCCATGAATCCTACAGTCTCTGCCACTGCTGTGCCGACTGCTGTCATCGAATTGTTTGGACCAGGCCAATAAGTTCCCCCAAATACCGGCTCGAGGTCTGGCGTAACGAAGACATTAAGTGGCCATCCACCAGATCCTGTGGTAGCTTGCACATAGTTCATATAGATCGCGTCCACATCAGGTCGCTCCTCGCGGTCAATCTTGATAGGTATGAAGTAGTCGTTGAGCAGCTTAGCCACCTTTGGAGATTCGAAGGACTCGCGCTCCATAACATGGCACCAATGGCAGGCCGCATAGCCAATGCTCAAGAACAGTAACCGATTGTGTTTCTTGGCCAAGCCTAATGCTTCTGGTCCCCACATCTGCCAGGCGACTGGATTGTTCATGTGTCCTCGTACCTATTCAGACGATACATTAGTCCAATGCCCTGCATCATCAACCTCAATTACGACTTGACGAGGACTCACATACGGACTCCTGCTCTCACTGAGCCGATTGGCCAGATGGGGAGCATCGTGACTTGCATCATCTCCTGTACCCTCCATGGTAGAATGATATGCACTCTTAGCTATTAGGACAATCGGGTGTTGTTTGGCTTTGCAAGCCCACCCTCGCGCAGCCTGTCGGCTTGAAGAGGTCAGTGCCTTCACATGAGGCTGCACAAGGCCTCTGTGAATTGGACCTATCGGTCGATTGAAGATCCCTGTAGAAACAAGTAACCTCACTCTCTGGCGAGCTGTCGCAAAAGCCACAATGCACTATTGTGATGTCATAGTTGTTTGTTTTGTCCGGTCCATAATATCTAGCCGGTTAATACTAGAAGAGATATTATCTGGATCGGACCACTATCCCTATCTTGGATCGAAAGCTTTACAGATCCAACATCAATCTATGGTCCGGAAAGGCCCTCTAGCTACCAGGCTCACATCTAATGTGAAATTCATTTTCGTCCAGGCCAAGTAGATAGATCTCAACTACTTTCTCCACGCAACAGAATACACAACATCGTAGATTTATGTAGTAATGGACACAATGGCATGCTGTTATTACGCATCATCACATCTTATATCGAGTATCATTCCTACCAATCCCAATTCTTATTACCTTTATATCTACGTCTACTTCGCTCTGATTGAGTGGAATGTGTAACCTCTATGATCTTATGTATCATCCGTCTCTCACATTTATGAACCTAGGATTTATCTGTATTCTCGTGAAGACTTATTATGTCTTATTCGTCCATCGTAATCATCGTTACCAGAAGGCGTTTCTCAATTCTATCTCTCTATACCCTCATCCTACGCCAACTCCCTCACTCAGCATACGCTCGATAAATCACCAACCCCCTCTCCGCCACCAACTCCACCTCAACCCCCTGCCCAATAAAGAAAATATACCCCTCTTTCACCTCAAAATCTTCCCCTCCCGCGCTCATCTTTCCCTGCCCACTCGTACTAAATAGTATGCTTGGTCCCGCAATCTTCTCCACTACTTCTCGCTCACCACCCTCAAGTTCCGTCTTCAGCATATTGAACTCACTCATCGGCGGCGCATATTCCACCGTTTTGCCATGTTTGCCGCGCGAGCTGGGTTTTGATGGAAGCAGCACTTCGTCGCGCGAGTGGGGCGAGAAAGTCAAAGCTGTGGAGAAGATTTCGATATTGTCACGATCAGCGCGCGGGCAGAAACCGGTGTTGAGGACGTTGTTGGAGCGGGCCATGCCTAATGAGAAAGTTTGATCAGCAACTGCTCTTTTACAGTACAACTAATGGGACTTGAGGATTTCTGTACGAGTTTGTGAACCTTCAAACACACTGGGCCTCGAGGACGTTCAGACAAGGGGATTTCGGGGTGGAGAAGACCTACATTCTACGATGTCGCCCGAGAGATAGGCGTGGGGGGCGTCGGCGGGGACGTAGATAGCGTCGCCAGCTTTTAGATCTAAGAAGTTCATGGTGCTTTTCGGGGTTGGGATTAGTTGGTGTGCGGCTTGGGAGGAAGAGGTAGGAGGCGGACGCACATCAAAGCAACGAGGTTGCCGGGATCTTCCATCGAGTATTGTTCTTGTAGTCGTGGTAGGAGGTCCAGAATGTATGTCTGCTTGCCATATTTTTCTCTGGGGATCCTGGCGAGCCCTTGCTGGCATTCTTTGATGCTTTCATCGCTCGACTGGAGGATCGTTTGAACCACACTCCTCAACGTTTCATTGTCGAGCTTGGCGTTCTTATTTGGTAAGAACTTTTGTAATGGATAAGAGCTTCAAAGAGGCCGTCGATCTCGGTCTGTGGTTTCCATCCCGCAAATACCTCAAATGGCCCTAATGCTATAGCAATCTCAGGCTTGTGATTGTCGTCTGTGAACTGATCTGGGTTCTTCGCGTGCAACTTCGCAGCTAGGTCCTTGTTTGGGTGGATCTGTAGAGGGAGTGCTTTTGCTATTGACAATATTTTCGGTAGGAAAGGCACCACGCCGCCGAATTTCTTTATGCAGTTTTCTCCCAGCAAGTTTTCTTTGTCGTCGTCGACGGCTTTGTGGAGTTCTTCTCCTGTCTTGAGTACTCTTGCTGGTAGGACTGGATAGTCGCCCATCCACATCTCGGCATATTCTTTGTCTTCGATCTTGAAGCCTGTGTTCGGGGTTTTGGAGCAGAGAGTGGCTGCGAGACTGTCGGTGCCACGGCGGCCCCATGGGTAGTTCTGGGATTTTTTAGGAAGCTGTTGGGATTGGGACTTCTGAAAGACGAACGTTGCATGAGCATGCGAGCTGAAATACTACTGATGGACCCATGTTGTCAAGTCCTGTTTGTAATCAGTGTCTGCTTTCTCTTATCGTGTTGATGTGATATGAATCAATTTCTCTTGGTCTTCGAGTCGCGCACGAGACGGAGTATTTACTTTTTGCCTACTCGTATGTCGTCAGAAGCTCTGAGCTTCGGATGCATCGTCATTGTTAGCCGGCGAAAAGAAATATGACGTCAGAGCAATTGACCAATCATTTCAAGCCACCAGAAACATACAAATGAACAGGAAATGCAGAGAAGAAGAGAGAATAGCAGGCTTGGTGTCATAACGAAATGTACTTGGGACACCAATGCAATAGATTCAAGCAAGAAATACCGTCGATTTGAGCAGAAATTGGGCCATTAAAGCCTAGTCAAGGGCCCAAGAACGCGCAATTCCGACTGATCTCAAGCATTAAGAGGATGACTCTCTGCTTCAGAGGGCTTTTATGCTGCGAATTTCTGGTTTTATAGCTCTCGCAACTGCCACTTAGATTGATACCAAGCGGGAAAGTCAGAACCAAGTCGAATGTCAGAGCAGAACCTATCCATGTTTGAGAAGCCACTATGTTTTTCCTCAAGACTTCACAAACGGGACTACTTTATGCAAGTTTACAATTCGATTGATTGAATCTTGAACAGCGTCTCTTTTCTATGAATCGAAACGCAAGCAACTTTGCTGTAATGTGACCCACAAATTCAAGTACTCTGCCACGCTGAGTGCGGCCTGTCCTTGTAGCAGAACCCCGTCACTGTGAATATGTCGCATTTCGCCGTCAATCTTGGTGTCCCGTTCGAGCGTCCGGTCACGACTTCAGCACTGTGAAGACTCCTCCTGGCCTCCTGAAACCGTCCTGGAACTTTCGACGCGTGGGATGGTTTGGGACATCTCTAATTGCTAGCCGTTTGATGCTAGGAGAGTCCTCAAGAACCCTGATAAAAGGCTTTACCTGCGCAGGATGTTAGTATGTATTAATCGAATCAAGGTTCAGTATTCTCGTCACCAATAACTCGTCGGTAGTTGTCAATTCCCATTTCGAAAAATCCAGTTCTAGATCTTGGAGCGCAGGAAAATTTAACGCTGAATAGTCCGACTTGTCTTCAGAGAACACGGTTCTTGACCATTCTCGCCAACAGCTATCTCTATTAACTCGTCTGGTTATGTTGAATTGGCCACCGCGCTGAAAGCCCAGACAGACCTTTCGGAGTAGGGTTAATCGGCCGTGGGACGAGGACTTCAAACTGAAGGCTGTCGATCAGTTAGCGGCTAAGATAGGTATGAAGGACACTGTGGGGAATACTTGGGTGTGCACGACGTTCACTTAGACCATCACGTTGAAACGCCCTTATTTGATCAGGATGTTGGAAGAGAAATGTGTTGCGTCCATAGAGAATTGGGAGAGCCTCTTCGTAAATCGAGCGGCAAGTCCGCAAGATCGCTGCATCCAAGCCTGGAATAGGATGGTGATTCTCTGCGAGCACAGTCTGCACCCCGCCGACGAGTTCGTGCGCGTGGCTGATAATCTCTGGTGTCACCAGGAGATACCCATAGATCATGTTTCTGACTTCCATGGGGAGCTTGGTGAAAAGAGGACATTCAGCAATAGAATTTCCACAGTTGGTAGACATTGTAGGGATAGGACAAGCGGCCCGTGGTGTTAACAAGCCGGATAGGACGGAGACATGCTGCGATTTCGATTTCTGAACTCTGTCAGCCAATGCTAAGTAAAGTACGTTGCATTGCGATGATGTGTATCATGAAGCCGTAGCATAAAGAAAGGAGTAGTGCAAACGACTTATCAATTGAGGTAAATGTATTACCTTCTTGCCATCGGATCGCTGCGGCTTGGCTCGAGTGATTGGAATAAGAGTATCCGGATCGATGATATTTTGGAGGTCCTTGAGCTTGATGAAAGTGTGGGAGTCCTTGGTCTTCTGATCTCCCTGCTCTGGAAGAAGCTCTTTACGTTGACCTTGGATTACATCTGAAGACGCCTTGATTGATGGGTTTACGTGTGTCAGTGGAGCCGCGCTCTCTGCAGCCTGTCCAACGCAAAAGCTGAAGTTGAAGTAGCTGCCAAAGCCAAAGGCAAAGGAGAAGTGTCCTGGCATTTTGGCTTTCTGAGCACTCTAGACAGACCAGGTGCGGTCAAACAACTCGATAATTCTCTGCAGAAACGTTGTACACCTTTCTAGTGGATATAGATACATGGAAGGACTAAGCGACCATTAGACCATGTGTTGAGGCAGAGAGGTACACAACATCACAATACTTGCACTAGATGTGAGTATCACAGGGACCTTACCGTGGCCTGGTTGTCTGCGTTATCTCTACCTTAGAATTGTACACTGCTCCTTGGAGCCTAGACCTTGAGGTTTGCGGGGTTGTCCAATTCGGCAACCTGCGACCCTAAAGGTCGACCTCGGGTTCACCTAAGGTATGACGCGGACAAATCAATAATATGTCTGATTGGCACGACTGATGTTCGCTTTTCTTTTGACTTCAAAGACATCCTTTCTTCTTGTTTCGTCTGGCTGTGATAATGAAGCCTGCCGTTTGATGGTCGCACACTTGGATAGAAAGCTCGTCTGACGACTTCCTATAATCATGTCTGCAACACCTCTATCCCCAGCCAAGCGCAAGCAGATATTGCGTGTCATCTTCATCTCCTTGCTCCTGGACCTAGTATGTGAATAGATTACTCCTTGGGCCAGACTACTAACATATCTAGATCTCCTTTACATTTATCCTTCCACTCTTTCCCAAGCTCCTCGAATTCTACCGCAACCTCGAAGCCCCCAACGATTCCTCATCCCTCCTCAACCGGGTCTTCGCCGGCCTCAATGCCTACAAGCAATCCTTCTCCCGACCCATCAGCGACCGCTATGATATAGTGCTCCTCGGAGGGGCCTTGGGCTCGCTCTTCTCTTTGCTTCAAGCAATTGCCTCACCAATCATCGGCACTCTTTCCGATAAATATGGACGGAGGACAGCCTTGCTTTGGTCGATGGCAGGCAACATTGCATCGGTGGCTCTGTGGGTAGCAGCGATTGACTTCCGGACTTTCTTGGCCAGCCGGGTGGTTGGAGGTTTGAGCGAGGGGAATGTACAATTAGCCACAGCAATGGCAGCTGATGTGAGTGACGACAAACAACGAGGCGCCACAATGGCATTGGTCGGCGTCTGCTTCTCCATCGCTTTTACCTTCGGGCCTGCGCTTGGCGCTGCGCTGGCAAACATTGAGACGGTCATTGCAAACCCTTTCGCAACGGCCGCAAGCTTCTCTCTGTTCTTGATTGTCACCGAGACCGCCTATCTATACTTCTGCCTGCCGGAGACTCTACCTTCTTCACGGACCAGACCTGCAACGAACGGCTCTGTTGTCAAGACCGGAGAAGAGCAGCAGAGACACATACGCGCGAACTCGCATACACTTTTGAATTTCACGCATTTTGTATTCATCTTGTTTTTTAGCGGCATGGAATTCTCTCTACCTTTCATGACTTACGACTTATTTGCATATTCATCTTCCCAATCAGGGAAGCTTCTCGGGTACATGGGCTTGATCGCATCGATATTGCAAGGATCAGTCACACGGCGATTACACCCTCTTCGAGTTGTACAGCTCGGGGTTGTAGCCTGTGCGGCAAGCTTCTTCATGCTTGGCCGATTGACGACCGAAACTGGGCTTTGGGCAGCTGCGACTTTATTAGCGGTCACTACCGCTACTGTCGTGACTGGACTGAATAGTCTGAGTAGCTTCGAGGCCGCAGAAAGCGAAAGGGGTGGAAAGCTAGGGAACCACAGGAGCTGGGGTAAAGTCATGTCCCTGAAGGCAACGTTCATGAAACTGACATCTCGCGTGTAGGCCAAATAGGGAGATCTTGCGGCCCTCTATTGTTCTGTACATTGTACTGGTGGGCAGGTCGAGATATAGCCTACGCCATAGGAGGTGCAGGCATGCTGGGAGTTTGTGGACTTGTCTTCGGGTCATTGAAAAGTCCACCGATATTAGCTTAGAAATAGTCCGCAAAACGTTCGCACTTAATAAACAAATAACCTCTGCTCGTCACTCCCGAGCTGGACGATTACTTTAAAGAGTGACCTAACTATGTGACTACTACTATCCGGTCCTTCTTTCTTCGCTCGACCTCGAGATGTATAATATAGGGTTGAACCTGACGAACCCTGATCTGGGTAAACCTCGGTAGTCCTCCTCGTTACTTCACGACGCGATTCACGTTCTTAGATTCTCACTACCACCTCACTTCACTGTGAGTTGTTCTGTGGGCGATTCACTACTCAATGGCTCGTTATACCCTCGATCATCTGTCTTCTGCCCGCGTCGTACTCACTCCCACCACCTCCAACGGATCAATCTTACGCCATTACTTACCCCGTCACGAACTCGACGTTCCAACCCATAACTCCTAGGCAATGGCATTTGTACAGACCCTTCTACCGAGTAGTATCATTGATCTCACCGAAGATGATGAAATGGTGGACGCGGATGATGTTCAATCGGCATGCGCAAAATCCACGACTCAGTCGGCTATTGGTGGAAGTGATAGTTTGAAAAGGCCAGAGATCCAAGAGACTTTGGACTTGGCTGTCTCGCGGGCAGAGACTGCTGGGCTGCTGCTAAGCAGTCGATTGAATTCATGGAAGGATCTCACAAAGCCCACAACTCACAACAACAACGCCGCAGCGAATGAGACGCCCTTTGCAGATAAGACACCCAGGTCCACGTCCAACGAGTGCGAAAGGCCCGTGAAGATAGAGGGGCCTCTAACACCTCGACTTTTACCGTACCAATCGCCGAAATCCACCTCTCTGCCGCGCGTCGGAAGCTCTAGGCCACAACCTGGACTGGCCTCGTCAGCAAATGCCCACCAACGAGCGAAAGATACAGTGTGGGATTTTCCCGACTCTGATGTGGATGACAATAGATCTCGAAGCGTGGAGCAGAGGCGCGATACGCCAACCACCACTCCTGAAGAGACGACGCTGGCTTCCGATCGCATTCCACGGAAGGCTGCTAGCAGTGCCAATCGAGCGATTGCCGATTCTTACAAGATTCTCAATCCTCTAGAGACACAACTAGAGGCTCGAGTCACGACGCCGAGAAAACCAGGGAGACCCAGAAAGGATGAATGGACGCCAACGAAGCAGTCGGGGTCCGGTCGTGATAGAGGAAAGTCTGAGGTTGGAGGGCGATACATTGGAGGAGGCCCGATGAGCCCGACACCTCAGAGCAAAGTACAACCAATTACAGCTGTGAAAGATGGCACCATACTACCTGGAGCCAGGGCAATTGATATATTGTCGAAAAAGCGGAAACGCTCGAGCATTTCTGGCGATGCTTCGGCTCCACAAAAAGAGCCCGGGACCCCTTTACCGCAGGTGATGCATTCTGAAAACATCGCTACTCCCGTTCAACAGAATCGTGAACATCTGAGTGCAGCAAACCAACATGCGCAAATAACATTCTCACCCATAGACGAGAGGGCCTCGAATATACTAAAAGACTCCTCCTGCATGCCTAGGCAGCCACCGGTAGTACCACCGTCCTTTTTCCCTACAACTATCACTCCAGTAATAGATAAAATGTCACAATCGAGCACTGCTCCTGTAGTGAGCGCAGCACAAATCAAGGTATACGAAACGATCATACACCCTACTATAGCGAAGGCAACGAAGCCTCACAATGGGATCCTACCCGACGATGAATTGACTTCGATTGGCAGGAAGGTGAGCGTCCCATCAAAGTTTTCATGAAGTTGATCAGCGGAAGGAGCTAATGAAACTTTCAGACTGCCATTGATATTATGAACCAGGATTTGACGCCATACGTCTTGGGAAGCTTGTCGCACGATCAAAAGAAACAACTCAAGCGCTTGGTGAAGAATACTTTCGAACAAAAGGTCAAGGAGTCCTCGTTGCCAGCGATCGCATCAGCAGGGGCTTCTGGAACGGCACCCTGCAGTCAAACAAATGATCTCGGCCAATCCAATGCGAATAGTATTCAGGAAATCACGCCGAATGACAATCGCGTTCAAGAGGCTAGTACCAGCGGACTTCAAGTCGCCAAAGAGTCACAAGGAGACACGATTACCGACTTACCCGGGTACCTCAAGACTCTCGAAGACCAGACCCATGAAAGTGATTTTGAGCTCTTTGATGAACCTCCCAATCTTCCCAACGGACCTCTTAATGTTCCCCACGAAACTATCAGCCTTCCGCGGGCGGCCTGCCATGACTGCCGGGAAAGACATGTGAGTTGCGCTTCACGATACAACTTGACATGAGCTAATGATAAATCCCAGCGCCGATGCACACATCACGAAATTGGTAATAAACATCCGACGAAGGTCCGCCTGTTTGCAGCTCCAGAACTCGATTCGCACAGGTTAGACATGCAAGCCAAAGCTACATTATCGGCCAAGCAGGCTGTTAGGCTTGATGATTCACAACGGCATCATTCACTTCAGAGTACTAGTAATACGCAATCACCGTTCACAGGAAACACCTTACCAGTGAATCCAAATCGACTTGACCCCAGCTTTGTTTCGGATGAACCATTTCCAGCAGGGTTTGATCGTGGTCGATACCCGGCCCAACGCCGAAGACGGGGAAACAAATTCTATACCCCAGAAAGACCACCCACAATTTCCACGGTCTTTTTAACTGAAGCAGAATCGCGGGTCGATCGCACGACTCGACAAGCAATGGGCAAAAGCGGTGTCACTAACAAACACAGCGTTCGTGACAATTCTGCTTTCAGACCGAGCAATAACATCCTAGATCCTACGCCCTCACACTCACAAGACCTGCTCAAACAAGAGTCAGCGAAACGCCTCAACTCTGATCAGGCACTGAAGGAGTTGACCCAAGCCGTTGCCTCTGGCAAAGCCACACCCTCACAGCTTGAGGCTTTCCGAAAATACGTTGCTGACGTTGATGCTATTGTGCACCAGCAAGCGATGCCTTCAGTATTTATGAATCAAGATATAGTCATGGAAGATGAGCTTCACGAGAGCCAATCAGCTACAGGTTTCAGCTTTGATAGTGAATCTAGCAGAAATGAGCGCCACTGGCGAACCAGCCAGAGGGATGGGCTTAAAATTTTGAGAACTTGGGCAAGTCGGTATGGGAATGCTGGGCTACCTCAAGGACAGTCAGTGTACCCAAGCTCCCTCGTTACACCTGAGGAGCGAAAGGTATCACCAGTGCCTCGGACTTTGGCTACAGCAGGCGACCATGGCCTTGAGCGCTTAGTCGCCGTCTTCATTACAAATGACTCCGCAACCCCTCGACCGTATAATAAGGAGGTCCGGTACAGTATTACATCTGAAGATCAGGAACGGCTTGTGGAGGATCCAGATTTCGTCAAACATGTCAACGTCACCGGGTCAAAGCTCGTCAGAATTGAGACCAAGGTCGTCGATCCGACGTATAGGCCCCAGCGCTCTATATCTTCCTTACTCCGTTATCGGGAGCTTGGTTCGGGCGGCCGTGGAAGAAATATCGACGAGCTGCGTCTGAGAAACGCGGAAACCATTGAGACCTGGCGATACTGGAAAGGAGCTTCTGGAGACATCGTCGCAGCTGCTTGGGCGCCCGACTCTACGACGTACGCCGTCGGTGCCGCTGCACATACTAATGCTGAAGATCTGCAGTACAATCGACCATGTAATCTATTGCTGGGCGAGCTCACCTCCAACATCTTAACGGAATTGCCAGATCATAGGGTTGATCGTCCCAAGCCTGAGACAATCTCTACTGGACCGAATGCATCACAAGCTGTGTATGACGCATGCGATCCCAATGTTTATCAAACAGTCACTTCGATCGCGTTCGCGCCATCAGGAAATCGGATGTATACGGCAAGTCATGACCGGACTGTCAAAATATGGGACATTCCTCAGAAGCGGTGCCTGGCCACCCTCCAACACAATGCATGGGTCACGAGTATTGAGGTTTGCACGCGGAGGGCAGGGCTCTTTGCTACTGCCTCGAAGTCCATTCAGGATTCTATCCATATCTACTACTCGCAGACTTCGGATGACTCTCTTTGTCGCACTCAATTCTCATCTTCGCGTGCGCTAATGAGACCTCTTCGACAAATCTACCCGGAGTGTTTGCGGTGGGGTCCAACGCCTCAGACGAGTCACTTGCTATTAGCCGGCTTTCAGCAATGGAGCGACGACGGCGAAGACGGTCTCGGAGAAGGTCAACTATTACTCTGGGACGCTAATGCTTTTAAAACCATAAAAGTGTCGCCGTCTTCTCAGAGTGTGTACGCAGCAGCGTGGCACCCCACCCAGCCTTTCTTCGCCACTGGTGGCGCCCCTGGCAATAATGTCACTGACAAGTGGACAACTAAAAGCGTGGTGAGGACCTGGGATGTCCGTACGAGTAAGCATTATACCATGGAATATGAGTGTTCTGCTATGGACATGCAAGATATCACTTTCTCGCCATCAGACTCAAATATTGTCACTGCTGGATGTACCGATGGTACCTCGTTCGTATGGGACTTTCGACGCCCAGACCAGCCTCTACACCGCCTACGACATGGGCGCCCTATTGTCGGCTGGGACCACGGCGAGGAGGTTGACACTGGTGTGATGATGAGCCTTTGGGGTCTTGGAGGTACACTCTTTTATACTGGATCATCTGATGGTAAGGTAAAAGCTTGGGACATCAGACGACACCCTCAAGACGTACTTGTCAGGAATGTGGCCCAATTTGGGGCTGGTATACAAAGTGGGGCCTTCTCGCCCGATGGTACTAATCTGCTGGTCGGCGATGCAGATGGGGGCGTGCACATACTATCGTCCGCTCCCTGCGGGCCCCGAACAAAGCTGTACGACCGCGGTAGTCATTGCAAGGAGGAACCCATTCCTCTTGTGAGAGCTCCGGATGGTAGTGGTCGGAGACTAAACCAAGATAATGACAACCCGGGAACCGAAGGACGTGAAGCTGCGGACGAGCTCATCAGGTCTGGACGACTGGAGTACCATCCCGACCTTGGCGTCGGCAAAGGTCCCAACTACAGTGGTCCGTACGCTATTCACCATCGGAAAGAACCTAAGGCTCTAAATAAAAGGGGCCCTTTGAAACCAGAGCATGACAAAGATCAGCCGTTTTCCAGGCACGGCGAAAGGCGCGATGAGATTGTTGATGGTAGGCGAGCATGGCTTGAAGCGAGGAAACAGACGATCCTTCGTGAACGGAACAAGTCTAAGCTGCAAGATGATAAGGAGACGGCTCATGTGATTGGGAGATTACGAGAACAACTGATGCAACGCGCTGCCTCAGAGGCGAGTACTTCTCGCTCGTCTTCGATAGCCAGGCCCCCGAACGTCAGTGGCACACCTAGTGGATCGCAGCCCTCTCGCCTCTTCAGACCCGGTAGTGGTGTGAGGCAATCCACCTCCTCGAAAGCGTCTGACCTCGACTCTATATATTGCTACAGCGATACCGACGTCACCGAGAGTGAGATGGTGGAGGAAAATTTTTGGTGGGACAGGCTGGGAGAGGACGAAATCAAGATGGCAAGGGAAGGGAAGAGGCCAGTGGACCAGGAACTCTATTGAATTCGTTGGTTCTGGCTATTATTGGAGCGGTCATTGGTGAATCATGGCTTATGACCATCGTTTCGCACACTTTTGGGGCTTTCGAAATTATTGTTCAGGGACATATTGTGGAGATTGCTAAGATATCCTGTCCCATCTACGGACTGAACATGTTTAGAGCTTCCTTGTTCTCTCAACACATATTGTCATAACAGTGCTCTTTACACTAAGGAAATGAAGCCAACTGAATGTATTCTATCATTGTTTCTTACGTCGTAAATCACCAAGCTACCGAGGCTTTAGACAAACCTCGGAACTCCCTCTGGCAGTTCAGCTATCCACCTCGCCACTATTCCCAACCGCACATCTGCCTAGCAGAGCTTAGAGATGGATGCGCAGAGAACAAAATTCGCTCAAGGGTATATCGCTCATCATCTCCGCGTACTTCTCCAATCCACACATCTTCTCTCGCAATCCCATAACCACCCTCTTCCCCTGCCCGTCCCTCTCCCTTCCTCTCTCTCTTTCCCCATTCCACTCACACCTGCGCCGTCGCCCGCTGCTCCCCACCCCGAACCCAACCTTCATGACTCTGGCCACTCCCCTTCTCACCCCTGGTGCGCACAACATGCAACGCCGCCAACACCGTCGTCGCAAGAAAAGCGAGCCAGGCTAGTGCGCCGACGACTACGCCGCCGACCATGGTGGAGCAGACGTGCCCGGCACAGATGGTGAGGTGGTGCTTGAAGGTCGAGAGGGCGATGAATCCTGCGAACCAGAACAAGCATGTCAGGGCATCGAGGCCGAGGACGGCGTATTTGTTGAAGTATCTTCCGCTGGGTTTGGAGTGGTGAGTGCGGGAGAGGGGCGGGTTGAGGAAGAGGTAGGGGAGGGTGAGGAGGGTGAAGCAGGCGGTGAAGATTAGGAAACGGGTGGAGGAGGGGGCGGAGGAGGGGTGAGTGTGCGCGTGGTACCATGATGTTACTGGAGGGTTTTAGCGGTTTGGTGGGAGAGGGGAGAATTGGGGGAAGGGAGGTACCGTAGCTGTTTAGACCGATTGAGATGATAGCAAGGATCGCTTGGATTGCGCGAAAGGGTGTATTGAGATTTAACATCTTTGCTGAGTCTTTCTCTTAAATATCGTGCTTCAAGTAGGTTACTGGACTTTCGTGCAATTGAGGGTTAATGCTGTTTGTGCGGAGGTTATTCTGCCGTGGCTTGTATTCTTCTCGTTCCTCTTCTTGCGGATGAAGGGCGAGGAATGTTACTTTCAAAGGAATGACTGCTGGCAGTGAAAACGAAAGTGAAGGTGAATGGCTGGAGAGCTGTCAGTGCCACGAGCCCTGGCAATCAGAGAGGAAGCAAGGTTGGGATGACGCTAAGCGCCATGCCAAGATCCAGGGATGCTTGGCGGGTGCAAAGCTCCTGGATCTTTGTTCACGCGCTGGGTTTCTGGTAGTTTTAGATAAATGTCACCATGACTTGGCCGTGCTTGAATGTTCAGTGTTCTGTGACACGCCGAGCACTGGTAAATGCTGTAGTCTTGGACAGGCGTTCATGGGAGAAGGGGTCACAGTTTGCTGCTATTCCTGGTTTCCCAGACGCGTCCAAGGACACACTCACATTGGCGACGGGCCCGCGACCATCATGGCTAGGACCTCGAGAATTGCTTTGTGAGATTCTCGTGACCGCCCCTAAATTGTGTTGCCCTTATCAGATGAATTACATTCCCAACGCTGCACTTTCTGTTTCCTACCCTCGGTTTTCGATGGATACTGGGATGCGTCCTAAGGCCAAATATTAACTGCCACCGTCTCCCCTCTTGTGCAATTATCGTTGTTGGCTGTAATGGACTGCTTAAGGTATGTTAATATTGCAATATATTCGCCCAATTCGGATGCAATATCTGTATTCGCTATCCCATGCACCGGCGTATGGCTCGTTTAGGGCTGAATCCCGCAGGCCCGCAAATATGTAGCAAAACACGTCCATTTATCCCATTTATATCTACTACTCCACCAAGCAGATACGGTTGTAGCCTTTGTAAAACCCATTGATTCCATATGCCCAGGTGCTGGAACGAGCATACAATGGCCATGGAGTAGAATGCGACGATAAGAAAAGTTGAAACTGTTTTAGCGCCAATGCCAAGCAAACGAGCCCTCCAAGCGCCGGTGCATGGGATAATCTTGTTGAGGATCTTCACCGTACGCTTATAACTTTCTTTTTTTTTACAAAAAGCAAAGGCCGCAGGCAGAGACATATTGATATTCCAGAAAGTTGCTCGAATATTTTCTCGTTAAAGCATGGAGCTGGTCACGTCCCATGGGCAAATACTATCTCCATGATGGAGATGGCTTATGGGCAATAGTGTGTATTGCAATCGAAGGTCTTGTCCGAATCTCCATCCAAAAATCTGTCTCAATTTTTCAAAAGCTCAAAAAAGTATAGCGCATGATCGTGCCCTAGTACACTGAATCTTGGGTAGAATATAGCCAGAAATGGGCCCTGCAGGGTCTTGGCACGCTCTTATCGCTAGGACCACCAGACATTGAAACGAGGTGCATTAGCACAACGGTCATTTACGTGACTTCTGCAACATGAAAATGTGAGGATGACTGTTCTCTTTACACCCGAAGTACCTTGTTGCGCATTCGGCACAGCAATGGCCTGAGTGGGCGCCCATGACACATGGCCGAGAGAATGGGGATGACGTGCTCGGCAGCACCCGGGGATTTTGGGTGGCATCATATTTCGCGATGGTGGTGTTACAGGAGTACTCGTAAACAGAGCTCCTTCTCCTATGTTGTGATCATTTCTCTCCTAACAAAACAATTACTTTCCTCCCTCTGTTTCTGTCTCCCCATTGAACAGGGCTACCAAAAAAACCCTCCCCCTCCCGCTCCCCATTCTCTAATCCACAGCAGCCAAAATGGGATCGGAAGGCCCACCACAGCAGAGATTCGAAACTCTCCAATTGCACGCCGGACAAGGACCAGACCCAGCAACAAATGCTCGCGCTGTACCCATCTATGCCACAACCAGTTATGTCTTCAATGACAGTGCTCACGGTGCCCGCCTCTTCGGCCTCAAGGAATTCGGCAACATCTACTCCCGTATTATGAACCCCACTGTCGACGTCTTCGAAAAGCGTATTGCAGCGCTCGAAGGCGGTGTTGCTGCCGTTGCTGCGGCTTCCGGTCAAGCAGCCCAGTTCATGGTATTTGCCGCCCTTGCACACACTGGAGACAACATTGTGTCAACATCAAACCTCTATGGGGGAACATACAATCAGCTCAAAGTCGCTATGCCACGTTTTGGCATAGCGACCAAGTTCGTGAAGGGCGACGATGCGGAGGAGTTTGAGAAGCTGATTGATGACAAAACGAAAGCCGTGTATTTGGAGTCGATTGGGAATCCGAGATACAACGTTCCAGACTTCGAGAAAATTGTGGAGGTGGCTCATAAACATGGTGTGCCGGTGGTAGTCGATAACACCTTTGGAGCTGGAGGATACTTTATCAGGCCCATTGATCACGGTGCAGATATCGTTGTGCATTCCGCTACGAAGTGGATCGGAGGACATGGGACGACAATAGGTGGCGTCGTCGTCGACAGCGGCAAATTCGATTGGGGCAAGAACGCAAAACGCTTCCCACAATTCAACGACCCCAGTGAAGGCTATCACGGCCTCAAGTTCTGGGATACGTTCGGCCCCATCACATTCGCTATCCGCGTGCGTGTCGAAATACTGCGAGATCTTGGCTCAGCACTGAACCCGTTTGCTGCGCAGCAGCTCTTGCTGGGAATTGAAACGCTGAGTCTGAGGTGTGAACGCCATGCGTATAACGCGCTGAACCTGGCGCAGTGGTTGGAGAAGCATGAGAATGTGGCTTGGGTCAGCTATCCTGGGCTTGAGAGCCATCAGTCGCATAAGCTGGCGAAGAAGTACTTACCTAGAGGGTTTGGAGGCGTGCTTTCCTTTGGTGTCAAGGGTGGTCAGGATGCTGGGAGCCAGGTCGTCGATGGCTTCAAGCTGATTTCGAATTTGGCAAAGTATGTCTCCTACCTCACTGCAATATAGTAAAATTAACACGCAGCAGTGTGGGCGACTCAAAAACTCTAGCCATTCACCCCTGGAGCACTACCCACGAACAGCTCAGCGACCAGGAGAAAACAGACAGTGGTGTGACAGAAGACCTAATTCGGATATCGGTTGGCACAGAACATATCGATGATATCATTGCTGATTTCGAGCAATCGTTCGATGCGAGTAAGGCTGCGAAGCCGGAGGCGGAGGCGGAAGAACAGAACAAGGAGGTGCACGGGAACACAAATGGGCAGGCTAAGTTGAGTGGTGCGACGTGAGAAGGTGGGTATGTGCTTCGTTGGGAACAGCAAATTGTCACGACTAGGGTAATGCAAACCCATATCAAAAAGAGACAGTTCTACAACATAAGTCAATTGATCTTGGTCAGAATGGATTTTCACGAGCGGCCAAGCACAGTCACGTGGAGATCTGGGTTGGCAGGGCACACTCACATTTTCGATAGGTACATCATTGCATACTCATCAGCTCTATCTTTTGCACATTAAGAAGGGCTTCCTACCGCTCTACGTCATCGCTGTCAGCTCATCGCTCAACATAACAACTCCTCACTCACCTCATCATCCCCATTCTTCGTCAGCTTCCCCGCTCATCAACACCCTCCAACGCGTTATACTACATCGTCTAACGTATACCAGACGTCCAACATAGCGTCTAGAAGCTATATATCATATCCGCGCTGCTCGTAACTTCGCTGGTGTTCACGATGCTGGGCTCTTAATGGTTGGACTCGTGTCACATTGGCGTGGCAGTGAGCCTATCAACAGCACCGACTTGTTAGATCAGGACGCTATGGAGCGTGCTTCCGAGCTATCTAGAGCCACTAATGTGCCTACTACAAGCGGTATAATACCCACGTTCAACATTTCCTCGACTCTTTGATACGTCATTCTGTCCCTCTTTCTACTCATGATTATCATTATTCTTATCTTTTCTGAGCTACTCGGAGCGTGGAAAACGCAGTTCAATGACAACATGTACTAAAATTTCGGCTTCTTTTTAACTTCTCCTGCTCCCAAAACCACCGGTGTCCCGGCTTCTAGCCCTTCCAAAGACACGGATACGGCTCTGGGATCCCTGCACCTCCTGTAGGTAATCAGACCTCTTTCATAAATCCCATCTGTCTAATATTCAATAATGCATCGGAATTTTGACGGATGCTTCTAGCGTGTCGAATTACCCTCCCTTACATTTTCCATAAACGTACACAATGCGCATTTACATTGACTTTCCGGTTGAGCTATTATGATCGAGCGAGCTTGACATTTGGTCACGAAGCCATAGGATTGATGCTCCTTTGGGACAATAGTAGCGAAGTCGTTTTAACATCGATTTCATACTCTATTGCTCGCATGCCCAAACAGAAAGTTTTCACGGAATGAGTCCGATGGCGACTCGATGGACGTGAGTGGTAAGAGATGGTTGACGAGGGGGACGAATTTTCGATAAAAAGGGGGAGACTGCGAGCGAGATCCTAATTAGCGAATCTGTTTTTAAGTGCTAGTCTATTCATTGACGCCTTGAACTATTCACTGAATCTTGTCCATCAAACAGATCTATACCCCAGCTTCGAGGCTAATTTACTGGCCTCGCTTACTTTGGTGTCTTCCCTTTACTAGAATACAGTTCAAGCCTCTGGGCATGATAAAGGCGTTATTGTGGAAAAAATAGAGCTATTGTTTGTGGCTTTATTCGCCCACAATGTTATTTGTGCACGTGAATCAGCCATTGTCATCCCAATAGTGTGAAAAGACCCACAAAGAATTGCTTTATGAGCGTGCCTCGCCTCGAATGCGCTCAAATATCAGCCATTCCCAGCGTCATTCAAATCAGCAGCCTGCCAAACAGTCGTACCAAGATCTCAGACACAAAGGTGAACAACCACTTCAGCGCTACAGATTCGGAGCATACAAACATCGAAATGTCGTGCCCAACGGCCCACCTCGCACCCGACCAATCCTGCTGCGCGTCCCATTTCCTTGAGAATCTGCTACCGATCAAGAATCTCAATAGTGTTCTGAAAGAGGATCGCGAATGTTGTATATGCCTCCAAACCTACGGTACCACCACAACCGACGACATCCAACCCGAGTTCCCAATCCGCCCACCGTTCTGCAACCATTTAGTTGGCTTCAAATGTTTGAAAAAGTGGCTTTCGCCTGAAAAAAGCACTTGTCCGATTTGTCGGCGGGCCTTTTTTCCCGCTCCAGAACTGGAGGATGGTGTGCTTTATGACCGTAATGGGTTTCTAGCGGTAGTAAACTCTGGTGATGGTGACGATATGGATTGGGAGGGAGATGAGATTGAAGATGACTGTGAGTCAGAGGCCGATGATGAGGGTGCGACTTTTTATGGGGCTTGGAGGGATTCGGACTTTGAGTCGAAGTCTGATTCTGATTATGACGCCGACAACGAGACTGAGGACGATTCCGACGATGATTAAGCTTTTAATCATGAAGGGGCAATTGTATGTCGTGCTTGAGCATGTAACGATTGCCAGTCTGAGTCTGACTGTGCAAATGGTTCTGACTATGATGCGGGCACCGAGACTGAGGACGATTCCGACGATGATTCAGCTTCTAATGATGAAGGGGCAATTGTATGTCGTGCTTGAGCATGTAACGATTGCCAGTCTGAGTCTGACTGTGCAAATGGTTCTGACTATGATGCGGGCACTGGAAATGAAGAAAGTTTCGACGATGAAATGGACGTCGATTTCGACAACGAGTCTGACAACGACGCAGACGGCTAGAGCCTGGCCACCTCGCGCTCTTCTTGATGATCACTTTGGATGTGGTTGCTGGCAGACTTCTGAAGGTCTGATTTGGCTTTCGATGTCGATGATAATGTTTCTCTAAGGTACTGGCTGCTCTCGACTAGGATATGGACATAGCGCGCTTGGTTGAGCTTGTAAGTTTGGCTAAAGTACCCTAATAGCTTACTTTTCAATCCCTCGAGTACAAAAGCATCTAAGTTAATGCCACTGGTACTTGCTCTACCAATCTCCCCTTCTCGGTCAAATCACGCTCCTAGTGTTCTGAGATAAAGCCCAAAGCTTTGTTGTTAATCATCAGGCAGCCCCCCATTAGCAGCGCCGTTCTCGTACAATGCCATTCTCTGTGAAGAGTGTCAATTATTATTATGAATGTATAAGACTCGCTTTTTGTGCACCCTTAAATTGCTCAGTATTTCACGTTAGCCAACTGCCACTCCATCTAGGCAAAAAAATAACCGATCGACCTAACAAGGCCAAGAAAACACCACCGATCCATTTGAGGACAAAGCAAGAAAACCTGTCAGAACGAGGCGACAGGCCACCGGCGCAAAGCATGTCGTGTCGAACTCCCACCGACCCAGAAAGATTTTGCTGCGTAGAGCATTTTCTATCCGGGCTACAGCCGATCCAGAACTTCACCAATCTGCCAAAGTGTCCAATCTGGCTACAGAACTATGGTACTTCCACTGAGGGAGGCCTAGGAGAGTTGCCTGTCCGTCTCCCGCATTGTGGTCACCTCTATGGCTTGGATTGTTTGACGAGGTGGATTTCGCCAGAGAGTGGAAATAACACTTGTGGCTATTGTCGTAGGGTCTTCTTCTCCAATGAACGTGATGGCTACGGAGACAGTGAAGACGAATCCATGGACGACGTTCAGAGCACCACTACGAGTCCGAAGACAACGAACCTGAAGACGAGGACGACCTAATCGAATACGCCGAGCTCGCTGCAATCTTCACAGAGCCCAACCAAATTATCCGACGATATGGTATCAACTCACTAGGGACGTGCGAATACTCCTTCTACAATCTGCTCATCCGCACCGGCGTCAACCTTCCCCTATAACACTGTCAGTCTTTTGCGCAACGCACACATGGAGAATGCAGCCCAATACTCTCTTCTATGAGCTACGTCGACGCGGGGCTTTCCACATTACGCACTTGTTGACGGATGCGACGAGGAGGAGCTCGAGCAGTGAGGTTGAGAGAGACTTGATGGTGTACCAAGTTGCGAGAGAAATTGGTTGGGTGTGGCTGCCGCGCAGGAGTGAGGTAAGAACTGGGGGGATCCATGAGTCTGGGTGGTCGATTGACGGAAAGCAGTGTTTGGAGTCGGCTGATGCTAAGGCTTATCGAGACCAGATTGCTAACGAGAGGCAGACACCGAGCCAGGTTGTTTGGGAAGGGAGGTTACGAACGAGGAGTAGAATTGCTCGGACGTAGGTCGGGATATTGGTAGGGAAAGGGCTGCAGGCTGCGGGCTGGAGGTGAGGTAAAATTACCGTAATATTTGCCGTGTTGGTAACTATGGTTCTGCGCGTACGACAGCGTCCACTAAAGCAGTCTTTTTCGCCAGCTTGCTTGCACAAAATGCTAGAATTCTCGAAAGATATAGGTAGACATTGGCGCTATCTCTGGCAAAGCTTGCTATTGCGCTGACTAGAAAGAGATACATCAAATAATTATAAGAAAACGTTCCGAATACTTGCAGGTACGAGCGGAAACACTAGTCGCACGATCAAGCCTGGCCAGTCAGATATTTGTTTTGCTCAGAAACCGAAGATGCTGTACTCGTACAAGACAAAAAACCCTTCTAGGAGAAACCTGCTCTCCTGAGCCGGTTGTCTAATCACGCGGCCCAGGAGCTTTTGAGATCATCATACAAAGAGACGCAGGATAAGCAAACAGGGTATCCTGCGTCCAAGCCGTCGGTGGAGTTGCTATACTCTTCGTGGCATATGAAACAGAAGGTTTTTGTGCCTTCGAGCAGGTCTGCAAAATTCTGGATCGGTTGCAATGCCTGAACATTCTGTCCGTCGTTTCACACCCGAAATAACTTGGTCCTTGCCATTTGTGTTCTTTATTCGTGATTCGGTGTGCTACTGACGGGATCTGTGGCTAAAATTCACTAGTACTTATCGTGAATCGATGGTCGTGTGATCTTGCGAGCCTTGGGTATGGGTGAACTCAAATATGGAGGAGCCGACAGCCATTTGATTGCAATCTTGCTGGCTTGAGAGACAATTTCGTTGTCAGTGACCACCTTTGCTGCAAAAATACCCCTTTGCCTGCCAGAGTAAATTTTCAGTGTACAATAGCAGTGTTTGAGGCAGCATTACCATGTACCTAGAGCTTCCGAAGCCAGGCTACCTTGACGACAAGGAAAATCTTTCATGTCTACCATGACTTTTCCATTCGACGGGCCACGGCTTGTGCCCTTAAGCCCTGGGCTATTTTGTAGCTGAGTCTTTGAGTCTCTGATTGCACAGAATTCGTTGATACCGCCCGTAAGCGAGCATAGAGCCACGTCTGTGGTAACACACAGACTGAAGAGCTGTACAAGGTAACAAGTGCTCGAGGTGGATGGCTCTGAACAATGAGATGGAGGATGAATAGGCAGGTCGTCTGACCCCATCCTCGGACATATCTCGGATATCGTCCGATATATCCGACGTAACAAGAGTCCCCAATCGAAAACCTATAGGGAACTAGAATATGGTCATTCCTCTTCCTCTCAATTAAGCCCTCAGCACCGCCGAAACGCTTTATACGCCTAAAAGCGCCCCAGAATGTGCAAGATTGGAATCTGTACCAGCTGCCGTACTTCCCACCCGCGCCTCCGTGCGCGCAAACTACTACTGACACTCTTTCCCGTAGAGAAGTCCTCTTGGTTCGGCTGCGGCCTACACGTTCCCATGGTCATGGACAAGATCCCCAAAGCATCCTGGTGCATCTGTGAGCCACAGATTGAGAAAGAGGGGAGGCGATATCCGCCCATGGCGCCTAAAGGAAATGAATGCCGGCCTGGGTGTATGGGATGCTTGAACAAGGGAATGGGCATAGAGCATAGTCAGGCTGACATAGTGTAGGGAGGCGCAAGGAACATATTGCTGTAGGTTATGAGATATGAAACACGAGAGATGAGACACGAAATACGATGTGTGGCATTGGCATTGAGGAAACATCGCTTTGAACCTGCTCACCTTGCCTCAACCATTGCCATTCGTGTTCTAACGTGGCGCCTTCAACCAAAGTCATGAAATACTGCGGCAAATCCATCTTTCAACTTATCATTCTTGTGCCATTCATTGTTGTTGCGATCGCGTCTTCTTGTCGCATTCGTCTCTCGACGACCTGATACAAAAAGATCGAAGCTGTCAGCTTTTTGGTCCTAGAGAACATTGAGAGCTCATTCTCATCTAGACCTTGGACTCGGATTGATGAGAACGCAACTGCGTGAAAGCTCAAAAACGTCGAACAAACGAAATAAAGCCATTGACCACACGTTATGAAGGATTCGAGAGACTGAAGAGACGTGATAGGATGACGCGGACCAATACTCAGAGGACGCCTGTATGTTTGGACTCCGCTCTACTCCCCTTGACGATCAGCTTTTTGCTCTTTATAAAACGCGCGGTCGACCTCCTTTACATCTCAAATACCATACTCACTCATACGCTATTAAAACGATTCCTCATTTGAAACCATGCACTTCCGAATCTCATCTCTAGCCTCATTGGCTTCTATCGCCACTACAACTTCTGCATGGACTTGGACCAACACCGCCCCCCACAGTTCAGACCGGAACAGATATATTCTCTGACCCCTCTACACAAACAATGGTATTTACCGGAAGCATCCCGGCCGCCTCTGTTATCTATCCAGAAATCGCTGCTGCATCCAGGAGACGGGCCACAGCAACTCATCGTGCTTGAGTAATCTCTTCGAAGTCGTTTGCTTTGATGTTTTGGCATTGAGCATTCCTCGAAAGAATGGACTTGATATCCGAAACGATTTACGAATATGGTGAGCTCTCTCTAGAGAAATCTTATTTGTTATATTTGCTTTGATATACATACTTCGTGCTTTCAGTTTCTGACCTTTTCCCTCTCAAGACCGCACCGGCGTTCTTATATCTCTGCAACCGACTATGGAATCATTGACCAAGCCAGTCCTTCATCTTCACTCTGACCAGTCCGCGATGAGAGCTACGTTGTCTGACATCAGCCATTTCCGAGAAGTAGGCAGACCCAAAAGACTCGAGTGTTTCTCTGCCCACCAAGCATCAGCTTCCTCCCGAATATAGAACCCCGCATCGCTCTTGTGGAAAGTGACTGGTACCAACTCGTTGTCATAACCCGGCTGGTAATAGATAACGAGCCTTTCTAGCCGAGGATCTGCCACCGGAGACAAGGCCATTATCTTCGCTGTAAGGCTTTAAGGGCTTCCGAGCCAAAGGAGACAGGAACGGACAAGTGAGGCTATTGAAATGTTTTGGAATTTGGGGTATACATATGTTTTTTTGACAGATGTTAGTGGTTAGTCAACGCATGGAATAGCAAAATGGCAAGCAAAACCAGACCAGCTACAGACTCGTCTTCTAGAGCTCGCTCACACCACCCTCCCCTTCGGTCAGAAAAGTGTCCGCTCATCCACGAACTCTTGCCCCCCACGCGCATAAGGCAACGCACACCAAGATCCTTCATCTCTTCTTTCCCCTCAGAATGTCCAGATAAGGAAGAGGTGAGATGCTCCATGTCCTATACCATTGAGTCATCAGCGTCTCTGAATTCGTCCAATTTAATGAGGGCTGCAAGCGGCGAAACCTAGAAATGAATTTGGAACGAGCCGGAGGAGCAGAAACGAGGAGGAAACAAGATAGAATCGAGGCAAAAACGATGCCATCTGGCAACGGCAATTAGTTGGAAATTCAGCTGACATTTGGGCATGAAAAGCCGGGATTTTCTGAAATCAGGGGAGTGGCGACAGCAGGCAATATTCATGTTGTCGGCGAGGTAGCACCAGCGAGGTCCGAACGGGAGCGTTGGTATTGAACCTCTTCGCATGCTAGGATCAATAATCAACTCCATAGACTCTTCACTCATCAACAACATCATTCAGTCAATTATCCCTCGTGGTTCGGAACCGGCTCGCTCTCCTCACTGCCACCAGTAGCAGTAGCCTCACCATTGCGAGCGTCTCCAACGGGATAGGCGATGGTCCACATGTGAGCAGGGACGTCATCAATTTGCCAGCCCTCGGCGGTCAGACCATCGTGACCTTGGTGCCCTGTCTGGTCCGGCGAGTGCTGGAAGCCGCGAGGCTCAAAGACCTGGCCAATTGGTGCATCGTGGTAGAAAGAACAACGAATCGTCGCGGTGAACGATGGAGGATGAGTCGTTGGATGAGTCGCTTTATGACTCATGAGGATACCAGACATCTGTAACACGGCCATCAAACTCAGTCATGAGATCTACCAGCTCAAAGGTGATCTGGATCCCTTTCCGTCTCGGTGGTGCGAAGAACTCGTGACGGCACTACACGATTTCTGAGTTAGCAATGCTAGTCCTAGAAGCCATAGATCAGAAAGGGTACTTAAAGTTGGACACGTGTTTTCAGCCTGTTGAGTAGGTGATAGCCATCGATGTATGCAAGATTACCTGACAATATGGTCGCATGGGAGTCTCACGGCGTATGCATCGCTCTCGTCGAAGGCTCCCGTACTCTTCGAGGCATATGACGCATCGTGATTCGATGCCTGGAGGTATCTCACGCTAGCAACTGGAGGTAGTTGCTGGAGTAGCTCGATGCTGATTGGTACCTGTACGAATCTTGGGCTCCTGACATGGTGGGATACTGTATTTAGATATTTGGGTTCGTTTTCGCTTGCGAGGCCTTGTGTCTTTCTCCTTGCATTGAAGGATACCGTGGTGCTTCCAGTTGCTCGTCTGACCTGGGAGAAGAACAATGATGGTTTGATTTAATGAATTATGAGAAGAAAAAATAACTATCGAAGTGATGCATGAGTGTCGGGCGAGGGCGCTCCTTGTAGCGATTACATCTGATATCCCGAGGAAACAGTCGAATAACAAAGGGCTTTTGACACATAATATCATTGTGTCAGGCTGCAAGTAAAGGTATGATTCTTCTTCTTCAGACTCTTGTCTGCCAAACCCTTCGTAGCATATGAAACAGTCACTCCCTGGTAGTAGATTGGAACCACCGGCCAAGGGAGGCTGTTGGAGAAATGACCTTGCTGATTCGTATTCAAGATCCTCTACTGTTTGCTCCGCCGTTTGTGTCATTCTTGGAATGTACGATGTTTGTTGAATTTGTGATGCCGAAGTGCACTTGTTTGTGTGTAGTGCTTGTTTGGTGGGTGGCTGGGGGCAATCTTCTGGTGACTCGGTGTTGGCAGAACATGCAGACTCTTAGAGACGACTCTGCCCTAGTCCTAGGCCAACATTTGGGGGCTGAACTGGGATGTCACGCTTTCCGTACCTGTTCGAACCACCGTGATTGACCTTTCGGAGTTCTGATACTCGCGGTTAGGAAGTTATCGTGCTCGTCGGTTTATCAAGGCACTGTGAAACTTCTGGTTACGGCAGAAGGTGCAAAAGCCGGCCAATGAATGCAGCTAAAAGTACCCTTCAAAGGAAATGTTTCTTTGTATACACAGCCTGTACTTGGAACAGAAACTCGATTTGCGCACAAAGAATAATTGAATATCAGAACGACGTTGTATGCGAACAAAAACGAGTCAAATATAACTCAAACGGCAGCCATTAGAGTAACTTCTCGTTCTATCACACAATGAGAGCTACACACGTTGACAAACAATGTCTCTATATATGACTCTTGGCCTGAGGTGCAAACATATTGTTTTGGCGAGCGTGTTTCGAAGCGTACAACACCTCCTCAGATTACAAAGAATGACAGAACGACACACTAGGCATGCCTTTGTCACAATGATTTGTCCCGTACAAGATTTGCATCAACGTGCGAAACCATCCAACCGAATGTCATAAGCACATAGAAAGGGAAATTGAGAGAATCCACGACAAAGAGAAACCTTGACCCTATCAAATGGCGAATATCGAAGAAGCAGACTCACAGAAATTCGGATGTGCAAGCTGCAGACGAGCCCCTGCCAAAGGATCGACTGCAATTCCATTCAGCTGAGGATCTGTTACAGCAATTGCCCACCGTCCCAAGTGACGAAATACCCGAGGAAGACATTTGCTTCATATGCTTGAAAGAATACAGATCCTCTCCTTCGGATAGGGGTTCGGAACGTGCGGTTATGTTCCCATGCTGTCAAACTATCGTGGGGGGTGATTGCCTCAGAAATTTGCTGGATGAGCGTAATACCTGCCCACATTGCAGACACAGCTTCTGGCCGAAAGTCGAGGAGGAAGAATCCGACGATGAAGACCGATGGACTGTAGAAGATACTATGGACTTCTTCTTTACCGCCCTAAGTGTCACCAACGAGATCGTAGACCAAGCCCTTCAATCCCGGGTCCTTCGAGAACGCCGACTATACCGACAACTCGTTCGCCTAGGAGCTAATCTACCGCGCCTGAGGCCAGCAACGCGGGGACGGACGGAATTGCTTCAGAATGAAGAGCAGGCTTTTCTTAGGGGATTAATCCGTCAACGCGCGTTAAATATCACCTACTTTCGCCAAGAAGACCGTGAAGTGGAGGGATGGTCTGACGAAGAGATGTTCCATTTATTGAGGATGAACGGATTCGTGTATCAGTCGCTTCGCTTGGAGCACTTGCCCGGCTGGTCGCTTGGAGGTGATGGGCAGTATTTGGGGGTTAACGGCGGTGCAGTTGTCGGAAGGGGTGTTGGATTTCAACGAATGACCAGGAGTGACGGGAATGGCGGATATATGATTGAATGGAGGCGGGCGCCTTTGGATATGCACGGCATCTTTGATTTGACAGGTGTTGTTGCGGTTGAGTGCCGATTGCAGCCTGGTTCATCTTCACGACCGGTGCTGTGACTTAGGATCAGACTCGTAGTCAAACAAGAGAATGAAGTAAAATGAGAGCCAGAGTTCGGTTAGACCCCTGGTTCTACAAGGCTCGGGGGGTTTCTTTTGGCGGAAATCCCCATCTGCTGCTCAATATATTGACTATTCTTGCGGTACATTTGCTTCCAGTCTGCAAAGCTCACAATTCTTGAACGGCAGACTGAACGCCAACTTTTGCTATGCACAGTTCGTAAGAATCCGATCTTCAGATCGTGTCCATGGCAAAATCATCGAGACCATGTTTTGTCAAATTGCTGAGGCCTCGGGCCATTTCGTCGCCAAACCAATTAAAAGCTTCATTTGCATGGAGACAGTAGACTGTATGTTGGCACAAACATATTTTACATTAGTGATAGAGAAGATCATCAAATGAAAACCTGACCTTGATCTATCTTCAGACTAAGCAATAATCTTCGAAGACTGACAACCAAACAGCAAGCCTACCATACCGAGAGCGGATTTGAAGACACGACTCAACGCGAGCACTGTTCGACCTCAAGTTTTACTAAAGCAACGCTTTTGCTGGAGATCTCTTCGACTTTCCCTCGGAAGTTGTGTCTGTCTCTTGCGTTCGGCAAATAAACGGAGAGCAGGATCCAAGGTCTCGAAGTTTTCCTCGAGGTTTCAGCTTCAGTTTTGATAAATTGAAACTATTCCGAAGCGTTTTTACCAACGATTCGTTGAGCCGTTCGCTTGTTAGCTAAGCCGCTAGCGTGAGGCAAGTAGCCGTTCTTACTACAGACCTCTTCCGATGTCACTCTGATCTAGCCTGCTATCCTAGCTTGCAAATGCTGTGCAAGGGATCACAGCACCCTCTGCGGATTATCGAGGAATTCGTCGGACATGGTTGAAAGACGATCCCGGGGTCTCATTATTCAAGCGTCGGCAAAACTCACCATTGTCTCTATAGCGAGGAGCCCGGTTTCGAGGTTGACAAGCTGGGAGAGGAACTCAAGTATCATTGGGCATAGAAGTTGACCACAGTCTGTGAGCAAGGCTTTGCAAGGGTCCATGTGTAAGCCGATGAGTAAGCCAAAAGTACTTCCTCAAGTAGTAATTTGGCAAGGCCTAGATGCCACAGTACAGCTACAGCACGATTAGGAAGCTCCAGTGGCACCTGCAATGGCCGCTTCTTTGTTGTGAACATTGCATTTGAACAATTGATTACGGAAAATTGCATACCGAGGATTGACGCAGTCTTGGTAATCAAGGCCCTGCATCCATCCCATCCGGCGTTTATTTCACTAATCAGAACACCATTTCTGTTCTTTATTTACACATAAAAGACAGCCTTTTCCCTAATTCTTTCAAAACCAACCAGGTATCATTTCTATTGATTAAACCATCAATTCTAAAATCTTCTTCAATCTCAAACATCCACCCTCGATTTCCACCAGTGTTCACTACATCCTTCACCATGTCTTCCACAGGCGGTGTCGCCACCTTGGTGCCCCGTAATAAGTGCATACACCACTCTTTTCCAATGGTTCTCCTAATCTCCACTAACGAGCCTTCCAAGAGAATATGCCAAAACCCACCATCCCCAGCCTCTCTGGCCTGATTTCACGAAAAGGGCGAACCCAGGTGGCGCCATGGTCATCGGTATCATCCTTTGCCAAAGCCCACACCAAAGAATGGGAGTAAGTCGTTGATGTGTAGTCGCCTGCTTCGATCCGCGACAAGACCCCAAGGAGTTCTTTGGTCTAGGGAAAAGGAGGTAAGCTACCTCACTCTTTCCCTAATTAATTTTGCTGACATACTCAAGCTCTTTAGAAGGGGCAATCATAACTAACGCAGGCGGTCGGATAAATACAGGAGCGTTGAATAGCATTGAGGTACTGCATGCATTGGTGGGCGTGTCTACAGTCGTGGTAGCTCATCATACCGGTAATTATCCCTCAAGGAGGTAAGAGACTAAAACAGCTTACCAAGTGTACGTGCAAGACTGCGGCATGACGCACATCAGAGATGAAGATATCAGAAAGGGGTTGAAGGAGAGGGCGCCGAAGAAGGCAGAGGACATTGATGGCATGAGGTTTGGCGAGTTTACAGAGTATGTCCTTCCGTTCTTGCATTTTCAGGTTGTGGAGACTGACAATTTTCTTGAACGTGCTGGGGTACATTTATGACATCACCTATGGGACTGTGGAGGAGATCAAAGCAGAGTCTGCTGATTAAACGAACGGTACAGTACAGAGGTCATACGATACTAACGACTTCAATTCTTTGACAGTAGGTGCGGTAGCAAGATCGTACCGAAGCTCAACCCTGCAAAGAACATGCCGATGTTTGATCTGATATCTATGAATCATGAACAAAGATGTACAAGATGTACAACCTTGACTTTTCTCCTGAATGGTGGAAGGCAAATAGAAGCAACAGCAGAGTCGCCCGAGGCCTGGTGTGCCTCGGCTGCGCTCTCGGGTCGGCTGCAAGCCACCCGCGAGTTGGTCTTGGCACGGTCCCAAAGCACGACATCAATGCAAAGCTAGAGAGGCCTGTAAAGTGAGTAACATATCATTCTATTGACCTGTGGACACTCAAACGACATGCAGAAGTTCTTAGCTTACATGCAAGAAATCAAACCGAGCCCATCCACTCGTCAACCGCATGTTGATTCGCTTCAAGCCGGATCTGCAGTCGATGACAGCACTGGCGTCTTGGAGTTGCCGAGGTTCAAGATGGCCAAATCCGGAGAATATGTTTGGCCACATAACCACATGACTTCCCAACTCCCTCTGAGCTCCTATATTCATGAATTACCTCGTTCACAATGCCGACACCGACACAGTCGCATAATTCTATGTGCTCTCCCTCGAACTCATAGCGTGTGCTGGTAAACCCGTCCCTCCGAAATTCGCAACGGTGGCTCGGAGCTGACTTCATCCCGGGGCAGATTAATTGTATACCTTTCGCTTGAAAGCTCTGGACGTGGAAAATTGATCTTCAAATAATTGACCACCTTTCAAAATGTCCCACTTAGAGGTCGCAAAAGACTACCATACACCACCACCAGCCGGCGCTCCCTACTCAGTAACCGTCATTGGCTCCGAGCAGCCAGGTCGAAGCGCAGTATACAGACACTGGAGATTCAGAGATGGAATACTCAAGACTTTGGATCCAAATGTCACAAATGCCCATCAGATGTTCGAGAACACTGCGAACCGCCAGCCAAATAACAGGTGCCTAGGGAGTCGACCATACGATCCAGTGACCAAGAAATTTGGCAAGTATGAGTGGACGACCTATGGTGAGGTTCAAAAGCGAAGGGCGAACTTTGGTGCTGGCATCGTCCAAGTGAATAAAAAGGCTGGTGTGCTGGATCAAAAATATGGAGTGGGGTTGTGGTGCCAGAACAGGCCCGAATGGCAGATAACAGGTAAGACTCAGCTTCAATCCTGAGGCCGGTCGCCTGCTTACGTGTCTCAGACTTGGCATGTATGTCGCAGTCACTGTTCACAGTCTCCCTTTACGATACATTGGGACCTTCAACGACCGAGTACATTATCAATCATGCTATGCTGCCATGCGTGGCTACCTCTCTGCCTCACATACCAACCCTCCTTAAGCTCAAGCCAAGGCTACCTTCTCTGAAGGTCATCATCTCTCTCGACCCTCTCGACCATGGAGAGCGGGACGGACACTCAAAACACGCGATACTGAACGCCCTGGCTTCAGAGATGGGCGTCAAAATATATTCGATCTACGAAGTAGAGGCCATAGGAGAATCCAACGGCCCACCACTATACCACCCGCCATCACCTTTAGACATCGTCACGATCAACTATACTTCTGGAACCACTGGCCCTCCCAAGGGAGTAACTTTGACCCACGCCGCCGCAGTTGCAGCAGCTTCTGCATCCCTTATCATGGCGAATCAAACTTCGAGCGACAGCATGGTATCCTACCTTCCCCTAGCACATATCTACGCCCGTATGACCGAGCATGGTGCTCTCTGGGCCGGTGGTAAAATTGCTTACTTCCATGGCGACATTCTCTCCCTTGTGGATGACCTCCAACAAGTCCGCCCCACAGCTTTCACGTCGGTTCCTCGCCTGTACAATCGCTTCGGTGGTGCCATTCGTGCCGCTACTGTCCAGCAGCCTGGCGTAAAAGGAGCATTGGCACGCCACATTGTCTCAACGAAGACCGCTGCGATGGAGCCCGCCGACCACCCTTCTGCAACTCACACGCACGCGCTCTACGATCGCGTCTGGGGCCGCAAGGTAGCCGCTGCCCTTGGTCTTGACCGCACCAAATTGATGGTATCTGGCTCCGCACCTTTGGACCCAACCCTCCACAAGTTCTTCCGTGCCGTCTTCGGCACCCGCTTCATCCAAGGCTATGGCCTCACCGAGACATACGCCCACGGCCTCTGCCAACTGTACGGCGATCTCTCCACCGGCAACTGCGGGGCTGTAGCCCCAACGCTCGAACTCTGCCTCCTAGACGTCCCAGACATGGAATATTATTCAACCGACAAGCCACAACCGCGCGGCGAACTATTAATCCGCGGCGCCTGTCTCTTTGATGGCTACTACCGCAACGAAGAAGAAACGAAGAAAGCCATGCTCCCCGACGGCTGGTTCTGCACCGGCGATATAGCGACCGTCGATTCGCGCGGCCGCTTCCAAATCATCGATCGCCGGAAAAACGTCCTCAAGCTCGCGCAAGGTGAGTACATCTCCCCCGAGCGTCTCGAAAACATCTATCTCTCGCATCTCGGCTACCTAGCTATGGCCTACGTACACGGCGATTCGATGCAAACCTTCCTTGTAGCTATCTTCGCCGTGCAGCCGGATATGTTTGCGCCGTACGCTAGCAAAGTTCTGGGTAGGACGATCGAAGCTATGGACTCGGCAGCGTTGGCTGCTGCTTGTAGAGATGTTAAGGTGAGGAAGGAGGTAATGAAAGACCTCGATAAAGTCGGCAGGAAGAATAAGTTCGCGGGCTATGAGAGGGTTAGGGATTGTTATTTGATGGTTGATCCGTTTACGATTGAGAATGAGCTGTTGACGCCTACGTGAGTTCCCTGTTGAATTGGTTGTGGGGGAAGCGAGCAGATCTGACGAATTCATGAACAGGTTAAAGATGAAGCGCCCTCAAACAGCGAAGATGTATCGCAAGCAGCTTGATGAGCTGTATGCTGAGGCCCTGGCTGAGGAGGAGGCTGGGACTAAGCACATCAAGGCGAAGCTGTGATACGATGTAATCATGGTCGCAGTATTCTCGCTCTGGTTCCGCTTTCCGGAGACAAGGATGCTTGCATAGCAGAGCATGCGTTACTTGTGAGGTACTCGTACATAGAGTGTGCTCAATGTTCATGAAAACTTCACAACGTCCAAACTCATTTCCTCGATACAGTAATTGCTCCCATCATCGTCCATAACTCAATATCACATACATTATGCACCAACCACAACCCCCATAAAAACCACCGATCCCGTCCCGTCCCCACAAAGCCCCAGTAACCTCTCGCACTTCAGCACCCGCCCTACTTCTCACCAATCCCCACCAATCTCGCCCTCCTCGCCCTTACAGACGCCTCATAAAGCGCATCCTTAAACGCAAACAAAAACGCCGCCGTAATCACACTCTGCGTCACCTTCGGCGCGATTCCCTTATACAATCCCTTCCACCCCTCGTCCCCCACAATCCGCCTAAAAGATCGGATCACACCATCCTGCGGCCCTTCCTTACTATTCACAACATGCATGCGACTCTTGACCGTAATATACGGATACGTGATGCTGGTGGCTAGAAGCTTCCCGATAGCGCCGAGGAGGAAGGAGTCGCGGGGCGTTACGCGTCGCCGCGTTGAGAGCAAGTCTTTGAGTTGTTCGAAGATGGTGTATTGAAGGATAGGATTTATGACGAGGACGAGGGCGGGGAGGACGCCGGCGAAGAGAGCGGTGGGTCCTTCTTCGCGGAAGAGGGTTAATAGTGTGGCTAGGGTTGAGGGCTTTCGAGCGGGCTTCTCAGTCGCACCACCAGGTCCAGGCAGTTCATCGCTTGACGATTCGGATTGTCGTGCTGTCATGCGCGTGTTCACGACCCAGATTGGATTTGTGATTAGGACGGTTGCGGACCCGGCGATGGCGCCCGCAATCATACTCTCAACCGTTGTAAGTTTAGAGGAAGCCCGCAATTTTCGGATGGCAGCGCGCTCGAAGAATGCCCGCGTCCATTCGTACCAGTAGTAATAAACGAAATTCGTAACGCTGATCCCGAACAGGGCGCTGTCGAGACCGGAGTAGAGACCTGTTATTCCTTCCCGTTGCACGATATGCCGGATGGCGTCGTAGGCGGAGGATTGGGCGCGTTTAGACTCCACTTGGGCACGCGTGGAGAGCGTTATTAGGGGATAGCTGTGCGTTCAGTCAGTGGGCTGGCGGTGAGCGTGGTGGTGCCTGGGGGGGAGGACTAACGTCAAGGTCATGGAGAGGAGACCGCCGCCGGCGCCTGCGAGCGCGTGAGCTATGTTGTCACCTTTTTGGGCGGCAGATGTGGGTGCGGCCATTGCTGAGTTCTTGAATCGGCAAATTGAGATATAGAGTTGGAGAGATGGTGGAACAAATGGAGAGTGGAAGGGAGCGTTTTACCTCGGCTTTGCGGGGAATAGTACGAACAGGACCGTCCTTTACCGAAGACATCGATCTACTCAGACCCAGCCACTCACGCCACTTCCACTACGAACGTCTAAACCGCGCTAGCACTCGAAGAAGTATATCTTCAACCTTCACCACCTCTGGCTCAACAAGGGCAGTCTTTGGTATCTGAAATTCGCTGAGGCCTTTTTAGATGAGGTCTCTAAATACAGCTTTGGGGTAGACTACTTCTACTCAAACTTCCTCTCTAACGAAATGTCTTAAATTTCCGCGAAATCGGTACTTCTGAAAATGCATCCACCAAAATTGACAATTTTCCATATTTTTGAAATCCGAGCCATATTTCCTCCAAGTTGAGCGTCGAAGTACACCAACCACTGCCAACCGATCTTCATTTTGGCGAGGTTAGTCTTTCAGTTATCACGCAGAGGCCGCTCTCAAATCTCGAAGCCCGAACCTCAAAGTAGAGTAGATCACCCAGGGCCATTCTCCTCTGGCCATAATGCCTTTGGAGGCAATCCACTTTCCACTGCTTGTCTCCATCATCAGAACTTGGTATCTGTCGATGTGTGCTAATTCAATGAGACCTTAATTACGTCCTGGTAGTAAGACACGAAGATTGTGAAACACAAAACGCAAACACACCCCCACTAGACTCATGGATCTTCTGCCGTTCTTCACACTGATCACGAAACCAGCATTCCGACTCATCGCCGAAGCTACCTAGATGCCAACATCTTCTGCCTTCCATTGAGCTTACTCGCAATCATACTCATGTTGACCCCATTCCGTTCAGCAGCTATGTCCGACACATCAACATATTCTTATACGCCGTGGTCCTAGTTGTTCTGGGACTTGATATCCTGATGATGCTCCTTCTAGTATGTTGCCAGCATCTGCTGATCTTGTTGATACTGGATGCGGAGTCTCACCTGGCTGTTTGCGTTGTTCTAGCTAGGTTCCTGCAGTTTCTGCTAGTCTTTTTGTTGGATTTTCCTGATATTGAGTCTTCTGAGCCTGAAGCTGCGCCTCTTGATCCTGGAGGGGGGATTCGGACCAAGAGATCGAAGATCAAGATGCACATGTAAATGAGGATGAGGATGGGCATGACCATGACCACAGCCACGAAAATCAGGATGATGACGACCAAGATGATGGCAACGGGGAAGGTAGCCAGAGTGAAGACGACTAAAGTGACGGCAGTGAGAGCGAAGATGAACACAATGATAGCAGTGAAAGTGGCAGCCACAGCGGCATCACCAGCGAGAGCAACCAAAGCACCAGCGAGAGCGAGGCCAGTCAGAATCCCCGCGAGAACACGAGTCAATGCGAAAGTGAGAACGCCCAGGACGACGGTGGAGATGATGGCAACCGTAACTAGTATCGCAGATCCTAAGCTCTGGCGGGGTGAGTCTGATTTTCAAGACGACCTTCGTCTGAGAATTAAGCATAGATCAGGCTGTGATTGGGAGACTTTAACCGTGTATTGTTTCATGTCCCCGAAGTGACCAAAATTCACTTCGATAACTAGTGTAGCTGCGTATAAGCAGAGTTATAGCGATATGCGTGGCCAGACGCCCTTGGTGCAAAATCTTTGTATGCATTCTTATCATCTAACATAGATACCGAAATATATGTTTACACAGAGTTGTAATGGAAAGCATGCAACCAGGCGAACTGTCCTACCTGTGAATGCCATATAAGGGTATTTTCGCAAGCCATAAAGTCGTATCAAAAATCTCGGAGGATAGCTACGAGGTCGTCCAAGCGCCCAACTTCTCCCCATATCTTCCCCTCCACATCTCGCCACTTTATCAAGGCTTCTAGCTCTTGGGGTGCCAAAAGTTCTTCTTCTCGACCGACGACATCACTCCTGGCGGCTTTCTCGACTGTCCCCTTGACCTTGTCGCCTTCGACCCTAGCCCGTTGCAGACACCGGGCCATAGCTTTGTAAATCTCTTGCAACAGCTTTGTCTTGCAGCGCTCTATATCGAAATACCAAAGAAACATTGTCCGCTGAGGATTCCTGGAGTTGTCTCGCGGTACTTCTTGTAGCTGGATCATGCCGGCTCTATGCAGTGTTGTAAGATAACTTCGCATCGTCTTCTGATTCATAAGGGAATGAGACTGAAGATTTTTCTCATCGACTTTGCCTTTTTCGGAGAGTAGGCGAGTAAGGCGGGCGGCTGGCATGCCATACCGGGCGGTAATCGCTTCGAGGACTGCATGACGAGTGAGCTTCTTGATTGATGGGCGATACATGACAGTCCATCTTTCTGGCTCATTTGGAGATTCGGGGGAGTGTACGAGGAATCCGTGGGGATGTCGCGCGAGCAGAAGAAGATGATTGCGGATGGTCTCGTGATGTGACTCTTTGGATACGATTGGACGTGCGTCGGCGTTATAGTCCACATTCCCGTTGACTTCGTTGGAGTCGTGAGAGACGCTTGTAAGAGATATATCCGAATCGGAGTCATCATCGTCCTCGTCGTCCTCGTCTGAACTGGCGTCACCGTCGACCATGACTTCGTCCTCGCTGCCATTCCCTTTTTTCTTGCGACGCTTTTTGGGATGATCAGCTCTTGTTGGACCAAGCGGTGAAGTGTCAACTTTGGCTATAGCGCTGGCAAAGTCCTCAAAGTCTTTTATGACATCAACCAGCGTGCCTGTAGATACTTGGGGTAGAGTGCTCATGTCAGGGTCATCATCGAATATCTCATCATTATTGAATTGATCTTTACAGGCCCGAGTCTCCATCTCCAACTCACGAAGTGCCACAGCATAGATTTTTGAAGTGCTGGCACAGATGGACTCCTCGGCAAGCTTGACGAGGCTGCTGTTCCTCATGATAACACCAAATTTGACATGATTGACACGAAGGATGAGGTTGTTCTAGAAAGAGTTAGTATTTGGATTTCGAAGGACCCTTTTAGAATTTCCTTACGTCTAAGAAGCTCATATCCTCTGTCTTAGGCTTATAATTCGAGCCTGTTGAGCTGATTATTTCATTGGAGCGCCCCAGCTTGAGTCTTTGCCGCTTCCCTGCTCTTGAGCTTTCTGTATCTTCAAACAGACGCTTTTTCCCCTTTACTATAACATCAACGCACTCTTTTTCGGCTGCCGTACCGAACCGCCACTCCTTCAGCTTGTTTTGGATTGAGGCTTCCCATTGCGCGTCATTCTCTTTTTTGCTCTTCGCCTTATAGTATTCTGGTGGAGGTACCACCTTCTCAGCTTCTAGTCGGTTGTCGGCGTCAGATCGAAAGTGCGACTCATTGACGGGTGAAACCAGCCCTGTCCGCAGCAGGTCGCAAAGCGTCAAATGTACTGTCTCGAGAGTGGCAGCATTGTCTCCCGTATGAGCTTTCGTTTGGTTCAGTCCATTTGACAATGGCTTACTAGCGATGGCGTTGGTGACAGTCGCAGGAGACTTGACGTCTTTCCTAGAGTTCACGCCGTATGCCTTCATGAGATCTCCCACTTTAGCATGTCCGAGAAGCAGCAGATTCGAGATAAGTGCGCCAGCAAACTCTCCGAGTTGGTCTTCTGCAATTACGGCATATTTTCCTGAGCGAACGAGACTGTATGCAGCTTGGATGTTGGCCTCGTAAACGGTTGGCTCCTCGGAAGATGTGTACCAGACGACGAGCTGTTGCTGAACGAGGACAGACAAACCGTGCTTGATTAGTCGAGGGGACAAACCGGCGTGATGATGAAGGGCTGGGATCGAAAGGCGTCCGTAGCGGAGAAGGATTTGAAAGATGCGCTTCACTTCGTCAGTCACTGTCTGTATATGGGGCTGTCGTCGGATCTCTCTTTCACTCGTTAGTCCTTCAGATTTGTGCACTCACCGAGGTCAATTCTCCATATACATCATCCACTAGCAGAACACACAATTCGGAGGCATTCTGAGAGAATATGGTCAGCTGTGCACGCATGAAAGCATTTTGGGGCTCCAATGATTTGTACGACCAGAGATTTCGACATACTCGAGACATAATGTTACATCTAGAGACTATGTCAGGTTCTCTAGATGTATCACCGTCGTCACCGCCGTCTCCCCTTGAAATTGTTAAGTTGCAAAGCCTTCATCTCCTCATAATCTCGAAAATTTCGCCCTGAAGCATAAGTTTCTCCAAATTTTGGCGGTGGGGTGACGACTTCAAAAGCCGGAGTTTAACCGTGCAGCACTCAGCCCTACGAGTAGAGAGAGACCTAAATCTTCCGCCGACGTCAATTGGAGCTGTCTTGTGTCTACACCTGACCATTGAGGCTCTTTCCTTTGTTCTCTTTCGCTCGTCGAAATGATATATCGAGCGGCGATTGCCCGTAAAGGACAGCGCGCTCTCCAATGGCACATGAGGTCGTGCGACAAGCGACGCATGGCAACGGCAGCTTCAGGAAGCTTCTCATACGAAACAGGAGACGCTGCAGGAATCAAGGTTGCGAGCCGAGACCTCCCAGGACCAACAACCCATCTGGCCGTCGTTGCGAAGGCAGGAACGCGATATGAACCATTGCCCGGTTTCTCCGAAGGCCTTGAAAAGTTCTCTTTCAAGGTTTGTCATTGCTTGCGATGGTAGCTCAGACAATACTCACCCAATTGAGCCATACCCCCCCAAGAGGATACAAAGCTGACTCTATTGTTTGCGTGCTCAGAATACTTACAAGCGCTCTGCATTGAGGATCACGAGAGAGACGGAATTGCTAGGAGGAGAATACAGCTCATACCACTCGAGGGAGAACCTGGTCATTGGCGCAAAATTTCTCAAAGATGACCTACCATACTTTGCCGAACTGATTGGAGAGGTCATCTCCATGACAAAATACACAGGTGCGGCTGGTGTAAGGCCATGTGGAGAACACACAGAGCGCTGACATATGACCAGCCCATGAACTTCACGAAGAGGTTGTACCTAACATGGACATGTCACGAAAGGCACTACTCGGCAAGCCCTCCGAGTTCGCCATAAACTCCGCACATGCGGTTGCTTTCCACCGCGGTCTCGGGAATTCTCTCTACCCATCTTCATCCACGCCAATGAACAGGTATTTGGACGAAGGGCGTCTCCAAACGTATAGTCAAGTCGCCTACGCGAAACCGAACTTTGCCGTCGTTGCCAATGGTGCCAACCAGCAAGAGCTCCTCAAATGGGTTGGAGAGTTTTTCAGTGAAGTGCAAGACTCGCCGCCAGAAGGCTTCCCTGCTCTTGGTATGGAACCCACAAAATACTACGGTGGTGAAGAGCGAATTGCACATGACTCGGGTAATACCATTGTTATTGCTTTCCCTGGGTCAGGGTCGGTCACGGGAGGTTCATACAAACCAGAAAGCCAGGTCTTGACAGCGCTACTCGGAGGCCAGTCGAACATCAAATGGGCACCTGGATTCTCATTGCTTTCAAAAGCTACCGCAGCCTACCCAGGCGCACACATCTCGACGACACACCACACCTACTCAGATGCCGGACTTATGACCATCTCCATCTCAGGAAATGCTCAGCAACTCCGCGGAGCTAGTCAGGAGGTAGTTAAGACCTTGAAGAAAGTGGCTACTGGCGACGTCAGCAAGGAGGACATCACGAAAGCTGTCGCGACCGCGAAATTCAAGGCACTGGAATCTGGTCAAAAAATTGACACTGGCATTGAATTGACCGGCGCTGGCCTAGTTCAAGGTGGGAAGGCTTTCCAGATCGATGAGCTAGGGAAAGCTATTGACGGCGTGACTGTGGACCAGGTTAGAAAAGTAAGTACCGTTTTAGAGATGAATCTGATATGAAGCTGATCTGTGCTTTTTCTAGGCTGCAAAGCAACTGCTGGAAGGCAAAGCGACTGTTTCCTCCGTTGGTGATTTGTACATTATTCCGTTTGCAGAGGAGCTAGGCCTGAACGTCTAATGGACGATCAGCCGGCGGGGGGGCCGGGGGGGGGGTTGTTTGTGTACCATTAGCAATAGGTGATGGACAAAAGAAACCACACTGTACAACTCATACACCTTTTTCCTTAATTACACGACAACACGACAGTATCAGAAGATACCTGCAGATGTAGAAGAAAGGCTTGGGGAGCGTGTTATGGACTATTTACAGCATTAAAGAACCATCTGCCCACATTTCTGCACAGTACCACCCGTCACCGTATAATGCAATTTCTCTTCCTCCAGTACACTTGGACCCTGATCAGGATCCTGCACCATGAAGAATTTCGGATTTTGCCCTTCAAGCGTCCGGACTTTTTCAGAGATCCCTGGAGTGGAAATACAGATTTCGTCGATCGAAGCTCCTGACTTGAAAGATCTTTGAGGACCTTGGACCGTGAGAGTTATGACTACAGATCGGAGCTGGACTTGCTGAGAATTCTAGCACTCGGACAAGTATCTTTCAGATCTCTACTATCTGTAGGAATAGAATGCGTTTACTTGGAATCAATTCTCGTCGGGACCTGAGGTTTCCACGAGAACGGTACGTCGGTAAAGACCTCGCCAAAATCGACGTCTGCCAAGACCAGGCTGGCTGACTGACTAATCAGCCTCAGAATACCAAAGCTCCAAACAATCCACGCAACAGCTGAGTTGCCATCGACCATCTGCCAGGATTCCCATACTCCGACAAATATAGTCATGTCTTCCGCATGGAAGGCTGCAGGCCTAACGTATACATTGAGCTCAATGTTTTCCTTCAATGGCTGATGAAGCGCAGCTACAACCGTTATCTAGCCGTCGCAGCCCGCGTTGTCCGCCGGTCACTCAAAGAAGAGCCACGACTGAAGGCCGAGAGGAGAGGGGAGATGGAGCTGAGATTTGCAAAATGGGAGGTGAGTTTCGGATGTTGATCGAGGGGTTTAGGATGGAGCAGGCTGACGACGAGGGTGATTAGAACGGCAAGCAGGGAGAGAACAAGAGTCTAGCGGAGGGGAATGCTACTGCGATGGCGGAGCATGCTGGGGAGAGATCGAAATAATGCGGGCTTTGAAAGTCATGGGAAAATTTGGGGAAGCATTAGGATCGAGAGAGGGCCTGGGAACGTTCTGATGGGAAGCTGTACATAGGCGGAGGAGACATGCTTGAACAGGGGTTGTTCGCTGTAGACCATACTGTTACCATAGCTTAAAAGCCCGAATACTCCTCAAGTCTGTATAAAACTTTTGGTATTGGCTGTCTTTTGCTTGGCCTAATCGCAAACGAATCGAATCTCAAGACCGACTAGTCAATCTCTCCTCCAATAATTGATCATCATGCTTTGCACGATTCAAACACACTCGGAAGCCCCATGATCCGATGGAGCCTGTGTTGAAGCCCAGTGAGTTCAAAGGTGCAACGCTTTCAGTCCCAGACTTTCCTCAATGCTAAAATCTCCGATGATAGATGTATCGAAGCTCAGCATCGCAGAAGAAGGACCGCGGGCCACAAATGAGCAAGACAAATTCCCTCTTCCAACGACCTCAAGATCTACGAGGCCTCCAAGGAACTCAAAAATGGCTCGAGACATTACGTCAGAGTTCAGAGCAGCGGCGTCGGGTTTGTGCATCGCGCAGCCACAGGTGGACGATGCTGACTGAACTAGCTCTCAACACTGGGCAGCTGGTCAAGGATGAATACTTTACGCTCTTTGAGTCGGTGGCAGCACTCGAGGTACGCTCTAAAGCCCAAGGAGAGGGTTCAATCGCAGGCTTGAGACGAAGGAATATGGCTAAGAGTATATTATAGATCATGGACCCTAAGATGGACAGTGGCCACCTCGAGCCCGGCGAAAAACTCGAAGACAGCTACGATGTCCTTAAGGAGCTATTGCCGGAGGAAGTCATTGGGATCATGGACCAGATCCTATGCTATGAGGTGTGTTTTTCATTATGAGCACTATAAGGCGAGAAACAATTCTGATACTGATCCCAGGCATCCTAGATGGCCTGGCATAGGGGTTCCCCGCTCTCACAATCCCTTTTCACCTCCTTGTACCTTGATCGGATGCTGTGGCCGGAGCCGAAGACCATAGAAGAAGCGCGATTTGACCGGGAGAGGACGCCTGGTCCATCGAATAGAATGCTACATCTCGTACTGAGGGCGTATTGCTTAGGCTTGATCAAGACTTGCGACTTCGTGCATCGAAAGATTAGTTCTGAGCACTACTACGAGGTCAGTCCATGCGTACTCCAGCGAGATGCCTCTGCCTATAAAACGACGATCAGACTTTGCCAGACGCTTGCTAATCCGAAAAAGGAAGAGGACTTCGTAGCCAATCTATATAATCGGAACTTATTCACCGAATTCAGTGTGGCTGACATCAGCAAGAAGATGGACGACGCCATCGCGTATGTCGAGAAGGACAGCTCCACATCTATGAATGAGACCCTCAAAGCTGGCCTTCGTAATCGACTAGAACTGCGCCAAAACCTTTTACGTGCAGTCCAATTGAATGATATTGTCGACTCGCAGAGAGTGACGTTCTGGGAACGCTGCTTAGAGCTATTACCAACACTTTCGCAAACGAACAAGCTCGGCAAGCCAGTCCTTGACTCCTTCAGCATCAAGATACAGCGGAGATTGGCTAGCAGTGTACCTCCAAGGCCACTCATCAGCATCAGCTTCGATGATGCCTTCGCGCACCTAAGCAGACAGTGTCATAATGCAAAAGATGCTTACCGGGTCCTCGACTATCACGGTGGAAGTCACTTACTGGTCAGTACCCATAATATCGATTTCCGAAAGGATCGAAGCTGACATTGATGCAGAATTTCGTCTGGGCATATCAATGTCGAATACCACAGCCATCTATTTACATACGATGCTTACTTCAGTCCCTAATATTCAGCGAGATGAGGGTGCTCGGGACCATGTCTTTTAAGCAGCTCCTCTTTGATGATCTCGACGAACTCGTACTGCCTGCAGATCTACTCCTGGATCTCACCAACGGAGATGTCGAAGCGCCTCAAGATCCGCGGTTCCAGATCGCAAAGAAGATGGATGCGTTTGCGATCCGAGCAGCAGACCCGTACCTCGACATATTCAGGACGTTATGTATGAACAGGTCCCGGTTACGGCGGATGCTCTGTCATCTTGTCCTCGAGTGGGATAGCGTGCAGTTCGAAGCTGAAGGGGTTGACACGGAGCTGCGATATTTCACCAAAGAGCAACCAATGAAAGACTCGCAGACCTCCAGCGAGGAGATCTGGGCATTCCCTTTATCGTCATGGGCATACTACCATAAACTACGTCAGATGGAGTGGATAGTCCAAATGGGCTTCGAGCTAGATATTTACCAGGTCGACGAGTTGGCTGGGATGTACTGGTACCTCCAACACCTGGCTAGCATTCGAATCCAGCACTTGGAGCGCATTCGAACATTTTCAATACGCCGGATAAAACGGGTCTCTAAGCCAACGTTCGAGGAAAAGACTGCTTATAGCCGCTCAATTTCTTTCTTAGAATTCGCTATGCTGGAGGCATCGGCGACTCAATCTTTCGCTGATGGACTCTCATCTCTTTTCTCATCCCTGGCGCATATGGGTCTTGTCCCAGTGCCTTACCATGCGCTAGCGTATAGTACGCCTTCGCAGCGCTATACGCTTCGAATGCGACCTTTTCTGTCGGTGTCCTTGCCAGAAGTGCCTTCTTACAGCGATTTTGCCTCCCTGGTATCGCTTCGTACCCCGGACCCTAGTAACGTAGGTAATGCAACGCCTGCCTCGACGACGCAAGCTGAAATCAATGCACAAGCGGTGTCCATTCTTGATGTCGCAGACCAAGCGCTGAAAGTAGCGCGACGAGAGTGGGAAGCTCTGAGTAAGGCAAAAGCCGAGACAGCGCGCTGTGTTCCGTGTGAAGATTGGTGGAGAACCTCGGTTAAGGATGTACTGAGGGCTTGTATCACTGCCAATATCATGGTCGCCACAGCTACGAAAGCACTCGCTAATGCTGGGTCAAAGAACGCTCACGATATGCTCAAAATAGAGATCGAGGAGAGTGGGAAGGGGTATCATGCATGGTGGATCGTGCCGAAGATCGCGATAAAGTAATTGATCTTATGGTAAGGTATAGGTATCATGCCCCAATGAGGCTGGACGCCTCCCAAGGCCACGTCATTCTTCTTAAATGTCCATAGCTGTGAATATCACATTGATGAACTGATGAGAGGAGGTTGGCTGTTCAATTTGGATTGATGCTTGCTCAGGATCCTTTGCAGTCCCTTCCTGGGAGTCCTGAACTCCTTGTACTGTATGAGCTCTCATGTTGAACGAACGTCAACATCATCAAGAGTCAAGCTAAAACGCATCTCGGGAGTACGCCTAGATAATTTGTGGTCAGAAAGGCTAAAGCCCCTATATCCATAATGCCGATATCCCGGGACCTATTTTCATCTCCTCTGCCAAGGGCCGAGGGGCGCCCACCTTCCAGTATCATTCAACCCAAGAATAGGTATTCGCCAACGGAACAACATCCCATGTGGAGCATGTGCATTATGTCCAAGCAGCAATGGTGGCCATTTTCCCCGCGCCCCACCGAGATCGTCTCCTCATTCGCTGCGCATCTCCTATTCTGAAGCTTGCGTCTATGCAAACCATCCCGTTGTCGTGAAATTACAAATGATTTCCGCCGGCACAACAGCCAAGATGGGAAGCTCGAAATGCACCTTTGCCGGACGGTTATGGGTGGTGTCACAGTGTGATTTCATGCGGGCGAGCTTTGTCAACTCCGTGCATTGCAGACGGCACATGGAGGGCTTTGCGACTCCTATTTTTTTGACCGAGGTTGGGTAAGGTAGGTGAATTGTGTCTTTGCCTCGTGTCGCACTGCAAGGGGCATATATGTATGTCCTTGGCCGCCTCTCTGTTCAAGCGTCCGCCTCTCTGCTCAAGCTTCCGCCTCTTTGCTCGAACTTTGTTGGTTGTCTCAGCGCGAAGGGATCTCTGAAGATAGTTTCCATTTTTTCTTTTTATTATGGCTTGCTTGTATCTCTCCAAGGTAGCTATAGCTATCCTCTTCTTTATCTCGTCCGGACTGGCAAATCCAATTGAGACAAGATGTGAGTACACACCAAACAACAACTCCTCCAAATCGCTCACCCAGTATCGCAGCCATCGATTCGGGTACCTTCGCGAACCTCCAGCTCTTCGAACAATTCGCCGCTGCGGCATACTGCCCCAGCAACAACAACGTCCCTAATGGCGGCCTCAAGTTGACCTGTCCTACAAGCAACAACTGTCCACTTGTCGAAGCAGACGATGTCACCACCGTCTACGAGTTTCAAAAGTACGGCTCCCTCCATCCGTTTTCCCCTCCAAAGCACCACTGTACCCGGGCGCTGACATTGACTTCTTGCAGCTCCCTTAAGACAGACGTAACAGGCTACATCGCTGTCGACCACAGCCGCTCCCTTACTATCCTCTCCTTCCGCGGCTCCAAATCAATCCGCAACTATATAACCGACGTCAACTTCCTCGCTACAACCACAGATATTTGCTCGGGTTGCACAGTTGATGAAGGCTTCTACACCAGCTGGAAAGAAGCCTCCGCCGGCGTCACCGCCGCCCTCAAAGCCACCGCAGCCGCAAACCCCTCCTACAAAGTCGTCGTGGTCGGACACAGCCTCGGCGGCGCCATCGCAGCGATTGCTGCGGCTGAGATACGGAATGGAGGCACGAATGCTGATTTGTATACGTATGGGCAGCCGAGGTTTGCCGGGTCTACGCTGAGTAATTATATCACGACTCAGAACAAGGGTGGGAATTTCAGGGTGACGCATTATGATGATCCGGTGCCGAGGCTGCCGCCACTGGCGTTGGGATTTGTGCATATTAGTCCTGAATACTACATCAAGACTGGAAACGGGATTGCGGTCACGGCAGCAGATGTCACGGAATTGACTGGATCAGTAAATTTCCTTGGGAACACTGGGAATCTCAAAAGCTTGGATGACATTGCTGCGCATGGATGGTATTTCAACAACATCAGTGCGTGTGACACTAGTAATAGTTTGGAGATTTTCAAGCAATGAGAAAGAGGGTGGTAGGGAAGAACAGGTCTGGCGTCCTTGAGTATGGCTTTTACGTGGAGTTTTCTGTTACCTATAATTCAATCTACGTCGTCCACTCCTGCTCGAGAGACACTTGCCCTAATGGCCCAACCGCGACTCCGCTACCTCGAGGGTAGGAACCCTTCGCATTGCCCACAAAGACCCCCGAAGCATTGCAGATGAGAAATTGAAAAAGGGTCGTGTATAGTAACATGACTGATTCGTTGCTCAGCTTCCCAGATTCTAAAATTGGTGATGTTTGGGATGTCTCATTGCCTAATTTGTGTCCAAGTAGGAAAATGAAAGAGCATACTAACAATCACGAAAGCGAATCCAGAAGATGGAAACCCCATCCCTTTCGCATGGAAGAGAATCTGACAAACTTGTGCATGCAGAGGAGACCGTTCAACCGATTGCGGGGACTATGAGCGACAACTGTTCAGACCAAGGACTGCGAAAAGCAGTGATGACTATTCTTTGCATAAGACTTTGTGATCTGATTTCAAGCAATATTGGCCCCTATATGCTCGCTTCGTTTCGGAAAAGGGATTGTGTTGGAGGAATCGCTAGGTCACGAATCTACGCTGTGGCATCTCAAATCGAAAGTTGGCAGTTTTCAGTAGCTGTCCTGCAGTGATCTTAGCCAGGGAATGGATCTGATAAAGAAGTGTTCCAATCTTGTGTGGGTTTGGCGTGCTAAGAAGTTTTGTTTTGCTGTGAGTATAATTATTGTCGCGGTGACTGTGTTAGGTGCGTGATAGCGCAAGGGACATGTACGCATGCTGGCGCCATGGGTGAAATGGCCTCTCAAGATCTGGAACCGCTGGTGCCGCTAAGGTTGTGGCAGGATCTGATGCTAAGCGGTTATGCTAACTCCTTTGCTCTTAGCATTTGTGCTTGGAGTTTCAATGTTAGGATCGGATTGATTGTATTATCTTAAACAGGTTAACTAGCCTGTACAAAAGATATGAAATGCGATATCTTTTGTTATGGGAGCCTTTGTGGCTCAATTCCCATGACGCCTGCAAAGTATCCACAACACTAAACCTCTTTGTTATTAGTATTTGTCAATGTAGTTTCAATGTTAGGACCAGATTGATTGCAACACCCTAAATAAGTTAGCCGGCCCTATACAGAAGATATAATATTTGCATTATACTGTTATAGAACTGTTCATAGTCCAAATTTGATCTCTCTATACAAGTTTCACACTATACCTCTATGTGGCTAGCAATTGTTAGTGTAGTTTCAATGTTAGAATCGGATTAGATGAAGCATCTTGAATCGATTAGCCGGCCCTGTACAAAAGACAAAAGATATTACTATATCAAGTCTTTTTTGTGGTTGCTTGCTTGTTTTCAAATGGGAAAGATAAGAGCAGCAGACGCAGACGCTCCCGCGAGAGAGCTTCGAGGAACGGCTTCGCTTTGAAGATGGTTGCACACGTTCTACCATTCAGCAGAGCTCTGCTTTCCAAAGAGACTGTACTTGGCGCAGTTCCCTCCAGGGATTTCTGGTTGGGCAGTTGTTCAAGAAGCAGAATACATTTTTCAAAGCTCTCAGGGCAAGAACATCATATTTTTGAAGATTTCGATCATTGCCGTTGAGAAAATTCACACTAAGTGTACAAAGAGAAGGAGTGGGGGATCCAAAGACTTTTGGGCTTCCATAGTCCCCAAGGGGGGCATTGGGAGCCTGTACAAGTTAATGCAGTGATCTTTCGTTGGATCATTTTCAGTCTGACCAAGGCTGCATTCATTCTACATTAGTGGCAGAACCCCAACGAACGACGACCTCTGATGACACAGAAAGGTCTGGACTTGCCATCTGCTGTGGCAGCCTCACGATCCTTCGATACCTCTCAGCGAGTTCTGAGGTAATATACACCACGTATCAGCCTGTTTTATGGAGACAGCGCTGTCTGTTTGTGGCCCTAATGCGTCTTGATCCTTGCCATCAACCCCAAGGGCAGATGAGAGAAGCAGAAAGAGCCGCAGCACATGAATATTACTCATCTGGAAAAACTGATCTCATGTTGATCGCGAATATTTTTAATGCTCACAAGCTTCCTCAAATTCTGGATAACGAAAGAATTGAATCGGGATTTCAATCCTTAATCAGCTAAGATCTACCGATTTGGTTTAGGGTCCAGTGAGGCTGCATTGTTGGAAGCTCACGGTGTGGCCGATTTTGCCGATGTTCTCTATCTAGAGTGTAGGAATCTCGGAGAGTAACAAAGATTCCGGACCTTAGATATTGGATGTTAGATCCATAAGATTTTGTTGAGCTAAAGCAATGTAGGGATAGCGGTCCAGTCCAGATTTGATATCCCTACCGGAGGAGTAGGACATCGTCCTATCCACAATTGTGCCACGCGTCAAAAAAACCCTGCTAAATCCCCACTCGCGATTTCCTGTTCCAGACCATTTTATCCAGGCAAATGCACCATAACGACCAAATTATCCATCATCTCATGTTGTCCATCCTTGCGACTACTTTCGCAAACCTTAATCACGACGAAGACTTCATCAACATCAACATGGAAGCTGTCGAGGTTGCTGAAGCTCTGGGTTAGAGGGGAGCGGTCGGGCCGGCCGCCCCACCAGGGCCACCCACTGAGGCTGTGTAGACAGCGCATTAAATATTCACGCCGCGATTTATATAAAGACCCCATTGCAGGTTTGAGCGCAAAAGTACGACACACACCTGAGACATACTATGTTTGGATGAATCAATCCGCCCAAAATGATGAATCAATTCTACCAGCACAACAGCCCGCTGATGCCAATTCGGCGGGCGACCGAACCCGTGACTCTGGCGCCAACAGCTTCGATGATAGATCCCAACCTCGAGAATCATCGGATACAGCATTCGCAGTTATCTCCTAGGTATGGTGGGATGCAGATGGGAAATCCAGTGGGGATGCCGAACCAAGGTAATGCGAGTATGCAGACGCATCCGCATGGTAATGGAGGTATTGGGAATCACAGTAATGGGCATACGACTCCCACTTTTCACCATACTCATAGCGGACCGCCGGAGCGAGGTTTGCCATCGAGAGACGTCAATGATCTGAGTATTGATGATGCTTATATTCAATTTATCCTGTATTGCAATCCGTCTGTCCCATTAGAAGTGGATACTACCGAGCTGAGGAAGGGGTTTCGTGCGCCGCCGAAGAGTGATGGAAAGAGCTTCAGTCCGTTTACGCTCTATCAATTGATTGCCAGACTGGACGCTAAGGTTATCAAGACTTGGACTGAGCTTGTGATTGAGTTGGGAGTGTCGCCGCCGGATGTGAGCAAGAATCAGAGTACGCAGAAGGTGCAGCAGTATGCTGTGAGGCTGAAAGTATTCATGCCTATCTTATATACGTCTCGTCGTCTTTGCAAGCTTCATGCTTCTAATTTTGCTTGTGCTGATATCATGACTCAAAGCGTTGGCTTCACGCTTTCCACGTCGACGCATTTTTCAAGTATCTATCCAACATCCCCACACCCTACATATCAGAGCGACCCGCACCCAACGACACCCTCATCGAGCGCGAAAGCATTCCCCCGGAAGAAGATCTGGCCCTTCGCGCTCTCCTCCCCGAATGGCGCCCCAAGCGAGGCCGCCGAAAAGCCGACGACATCGAAGCCGAAGCACAGGAAGCTGCCTCCGCCAACAAAAAATTGCACACCCGCTCCAGCAGCGCCGATTTCACCAGCATGTTCGAAGAGCAATACTCCGCCGCTCCCGCCAGCGCTATGCCTTGGAGTGCCCAACCCCAACAGGCAGATCTCTGGGCAGCAGCACAAGTAGCTATCGCACCCAAAACACCCAGTACAGCCCAAACACCCACCACGAACCAATTAAACGCACAAAACGTAGGCCAGCAAATGCGCTGGCGCTTCACCAGTAACGAAACACCATCATCACCCTACCCGCAATCAGCCATAACACCCCGGCACACCTTCTCCGCCTCCCCCTCCTTTGACGAGCCCAATTCCGCACACCCTTCAACCTCAACCAGCAAATCCCCCTCTCGAGCCCGCCGGCGTCACGGTCCCGCCGTCTCTTCCGCCTGGCCATCAACAACCAGCACCACATCCGGAAAACTGCGCGGCCGTCCACCGAGCAACCGCAGCGTCCAAGACGGGCCATTCTCCACCTTCCCTGCAAACCCGAACGGAAAAGACGTGTCAAATGCAGCAACGAGTATAGGCACGCCTACGCAGGGTAGCGCGAGTCCCAGTCGCGAAGCAACACCCAGCACCCAATCTGGTATCACATTCACCCAAACGCCCACTCTCAGTAATCCCAGCCTCCCGAGAAAACCCTCGAAACTCCAACTGCAAGTCCCAGAGCACTCGGGCGGACCTGTCCGTCTCGCTACTCCTCCACGAGTATTGATTAATGGCGAGAGTGATGGGCGACAGGGCCTTGAGCGGCGGAGTTCGGCAGATTTCTTCAATCAGTTGGATGAGGTTGAGGAGGAGGATGCGGTAGAGGAGGAGGATGAGGACGCTTGTGTGGATTGGAAGAAGAGGGCCCTTACGCTCAAAAGGAAGCTGATGGAAAAGGAAGAGGAGCTAAGATCCATGAAGCGTCGCGTGCTTGATGCTGTCATGTGATCCCAGCCCAGCCTATTTGAATTCATGACGATAAACTTGCCTTGTGATATGGGCATAAGCCTCGACTTTCAGAAAGCGAGGATTGCGACGCCACAGATGCATGCTCTGCAGGAAGAAGCAGCAAGACGGAGAAGCAGAGAGTGGTGCACCCGAAACAATCGAGGCTGCAGGGACTGCTTGGTCTATTGAGAACTTGCAGGGCTTTATCTGAGAGAGTGCGATGAAGGTCCTGCCAAACGCAACGGAGTTTCACTTTGGACCGAAAATCTGGGTGGGAAACCCGACAAATGGATGAAATATTAGGCACAGAGCCCAGAGATGGCAAAGAAATTGAACAACCGCCTGCAAAGTTGGACATTCTTGACGCTGGAAGAGCACGAGACGTGCACTTTTAGGACGCAAGTTTTGCTGGCTTCGGACACTTACCACGCTGGGAGAGCGTGGCGTGGATGCTTTCGGGACGCAAATCCTCGTGGAGACAGGGATCTGGGGGTTTTCCAGAGAACGAAACAGGTGTTTCGCAGCTCAAGTTTGGAGCAATATGGACAGTCTAGAGGCAATAGGCCAGGCCTGGGCGCTCGGCCTAGGCCGGCATGAGCTATGAGTGGAGCGATGTGGCCCGCACGATCAAGGAATTTTACTGTTAGATGCGCAAACATGAGACTCTATATGCAGCATGGGTATCATTCACGTTCCCTAAACTCCATATACCTCCAACCCTTTCATGACGCCCGCTCGTCTCATCCTTCGTAAATTGAGAATCCCCCATCTAAAACGTCAGCTACTTGCGCCATTTTCCACTCCCTCCATCTCGCCATGCCCACCATGCGCACTAGCAGCCATCAATTCTCCCTCCCTACTCTGACACCCGGGGCAATTATGCACGACCTCATGCGCAAATACATCGCAATCGATACAGAAGCACCGCCCGCATGTCTCGCATTCGTACCGTCCAGACTCGGAGACGCCGTCCTTACTTGCCACGGGAGCTTTGGCCAGGCCTTTAGGTGCTTTGCGCTGTCCACGAGAAGTGCCGAGAGCCACTCTCTCGTGGTTTTGCCCGCCTTGTGTACCGGAGTTGGGATTAGACGATTGGCGCCTATGCCCACCCTCTGTGCGGACTGGGAAGGGGGTTTGACATCCAAAGCAGGAGATCTGTTGTGAAGTCCTTGCTTTCACCCAGCTTACTTCGCGCCAGTTGCGGAGCGGAAAGAGATGGTGGTAGCTGCGCGCGAGATGGGTACTCAATATAAGGGTCAGTCCGCAGGCCGGACACTGCGTTGGTAACGAGCAGACTTTACTGCTGCAGCGCGAGCATAGATAGCCGCCGCGCGTCGGGCGCGAGTGACATGCACAAAGAGTAGAAGAGGGGTCAACGATACGGGAGGGAAACCCCATCATGAGAAGGGAGGACTTGACGCCGCTGTCACCCGAGGCTGTGGAGGGGGTGGTGGGGGGAGTCGTAGCACTCATGAGTAAGTCACGGTAGTGTTGCTCGTTTAGAGCTACAGTGTATGTCTGAGATGGTGGTAAAGAGGGGTTGGTGCGGTTTGCGAGGGTTTGACAGATGGCTACTTGAGCCGCTAGGCCAATGATTTGGACAGTAATGTGCGCGGCGACGAGGGCGGTGATCGTAGTGTGGATATCGCCGGGATCGGAGGAGAGAAGGGAGCCGTACAAGATTAGGACCTCACGGGTTGTGTGCGTGGGTGCGTGGTAAAGTGCGGCTCGAGCCATGTCGAGGGCGTTTTGGAGGGAGGGTTGCCCTTTAGGATCTTCTTTTCGTAAAGTCTGAATGGCGGTTATGTGGTCGCTGGGATTGCCAGAGAGAGGAGAGATGGTCAGCGCCAGACCATCGCGCGTTCCGATTATACCGAGCTGGGAAATGGGGTTCTGCTCGAAGAATTCGGTTATGAAGGCTGTGGTGTAGCGAAGGGTAAGGAGGTACCGGGTTGGGCGTAGGTCTTTCTCGGTCATGGCGGTTGAGAGGTCGAGGATCAGGATGAGGTGCCGTATAATACCTCGTTGGAGTGGTGTAGTATCTTTGAGGAGTCTACGATCCGTTAGTAACGGCGGTCTGTTCATGGTTTGGAAGGTGTGATATCACCATGCGTCTCTCACCTCTTCCTCTTGCCTGCCTCAAGAAGCCCCTCAATTGTAGAGCTGATGGTTCCGTCTGCTCCCTCCACAACATTCTCCCATGTTCGTGTCACTACCCAGATTAGTGATCGTACACTAGGTAGAGCATTATTCTTTCGAGAGGCTGGAAAATGGGCCCTGAACATGTGCTTTTCTGGACGAGGAACGAGCGCTATTTGTACGTGTATCGCGAAGAGGAAGAAAGACGTAGACAGACGAACGAGTCTTGTTGTCACATACCTTCCCATCCTCCTCCGCGACTACCTTGACCAGTCGCCCTCGAGCCTGTTCCTGCGCCACGGGTGACTTGGTGGGCTTCGACTTCCTCGTCCGAGATGTCCTGCACATACTCGTCGTCAGAGTCCGCCATCCTCGCAATTATTCCACCTATAGTATCGTACAAAGTCAGAACAGGACGAGTCCATTCTCTGAATAATTGACTGATTAAGGAATGAAAGTTCAAAAGTATTTAGGCGCATTGATGCCAAGATATGTCGCTGGAAGATATGGAAATTTTAGGCGATCTAGTCCTTGCATTCACTTCCATCTCGGAGGATTCTCCGCCCTCAGCCGTCTACAGAAACCTGAATGTCAAGCTGATTAAGATTTGTGTATTGTGTTTAAATATACATCTATGTCCTGCACCAGCATTCGATATCCCCTCGTCTACCACTTCCCCTGTCGAATCTTGCCACATCTTGCAAGCAAGGGAAGCATCTGTCTGGTCTCTGGCAAAATAATGCGAGGTCAGAGTATTATCTCCTGTACAGACCAACAGATGCAAACAAATGTGTGGGATAATACGCTATAATAACGTCAATCGTAAAGACACGCGCAAGCAGCCGCACTATTATGTGTATGTACTTTCTCCTGAAACTGGCATGGGCCAGTCGTCCTCCGTGATGCTCGACCAGAAGACCCAGATCATGATGACGGATAAGAGGGTGAAGAGGGTCTCGAAGAGTGCGCCGTCGATCTTGCCGTTGGTGCCTTGACAAATGTGGGTACTGATTACGTATTGGAAAATTTGGCCAATAGCAAATAGCAAGGCGGCGCCAATCAGGTATACTGTTGAGAGGTCAGCAATATGCCTGGAATATCGACAAGGCTACACCGACGCATGGGTTTCCTCTCGCCTAGCACTCGCAGAACCAGGATTATCTCAAGGATGAAGAATCCGGCCAAGCATATTAGGGGCCATAGCTGGTAAAGCACGTAGAGCGCTATATTTCGGTTGTCAGGGGGATTCAGACTCGAAGCGAAGGTACTTGTGTAGCCGAAGGCGGTGTCGAGGGCGATGAATCCTGTGCCCACGAAGAAAGCGATGCCAGAACCTAGTATAAGCCCCAAGGATATTGGTGTTCCATCATCCAGAAGCTGGAAGCCGACGAGGCCGTTGAGGAGAAGGACCCAAAGCGTTGCAGTTATTGCACCTAGATGGACCGCAGTGAAGCCCTGTAAGGGTCAGTATGGAGCCGACGGGCTGCTTGAAAGGGGAAGCATACCAATCTGACTTTGCGGTCCAAGGGGAAGCCACCGACTGTGAAGATCTCGCATATTGAAACAATTATGTAGCCGATGAGGAACAGTTGGAATTCTCTGTATTTTGTGAGCGGCTGGTCCCCCATCCTGATAGCCAAACGTACCTTCGGCCTACAGCTGCCTGTTTCCTGTTTGATCTCCATAGCAGGAACAGAGTCACGAAGACGGCTATGCCACAGAATAGTATTGAGCCTGCTCCAGTCAGATGTTGTCTCTTGTCCGGATCCCAGCCTCCACCCACCAAGATTCGACAGATTCCGGCCATGGCTTAATGTTATGCCTGTCAAGGGAGTCCCTCCAAACCCAGCTCCGTTTAATTGACTTCCTTTGTTCGATTGTGTAGGCGACTCAAGGAATAGCTGTGTCTTCAGTCAGCATCCTTCCACTGCAGGACCCATGATTCTTCCAGCTAGGCGTGGGGTTCTGAGGTGTAGAAGAACGTACGTTGCAGACTGGGAGTGTAGAATCGCGACAGAAGTTCTGCGCGCGTCAGTGACTCTGATTGCCTTAGACTAGAAGCATAGCATACGTGGAAGTTGCCAAACTGAGTGGAACCCATTGTGAGTTTGTCGTAAGGTGCCCGCTACCAACGACACGCCCACAAAAGATGTTTCCTCTCGAAATGGAAGCAGTCGTGGTCATAACACTGATGAAATCCGGATCAATGAGGGCTTGATGTCACTCACAACAGCTAAGGGCCGCTCGCAGTGCCGTGACGGTCAATGAGCTGGCAGGCTGTTCTAAAACAAGAAAGAGCGACGCGATCGGCAGGGCAACTACAGGCGGACCGTTAAGGAGCGATTGGCCTCTGTCGAGCAGCACTTTCTTGAAGATGATGGAGAGGTAAGGGAGTGCTGCTTTCTTTGATGGCGACGGCGAGGTCCAATGAAGAAGAAGGGAGAAGATGTTCTGCAGGGGAAGATTGTTCGGGAGTGGGAAATTGGCTGTCTGGAGCTTCACGGCACGAAAAGTACGCTAGTCCTAGTGGTTTGCCAGCCACTGCAGAGGCTGAAAGCCACTACTTGGCAAGATCTTCACTTTCGACTTATTTTTATCGACTTCACGCTGATCTTTATATCTACATTCACGTAGGCCCAGAAAGAGTAGGTGCAAAACCACAGGAGACTGAGTCGTCATGGAGCAAAGATTCAATAGCGAAAACACCACAAATACTCTGTCATGTTGCGGTACCAGTGGGTACGAAACCCAGAGCCACCAAGCACCGGCGCGGACGATATGACTGTTGCTTGCTCTAGACATTTAATTTTTAGCTCATTTACTATGAGCTGGAAATCAGTAGGTATTATCGCGAGCTCAATGATATGATGCAGGCCATGGCGAACAGAGTGCCATCCCAGCGCACGAATGTGCTATCTTTCTGAAAGCTTACCAATTGTATGGAGCTGGAGACAACGCGCAGTCGCCTGGACGGTGGAAATATAGTGCGATAAAGCTGCGGAGTGTGTAGTGCCGTTGCATCTTCTGTTCAAATATGTTGAGTTGGTTATCTTTTTTGCCACTTATGTCCATGAATTTGGCCAAAACGATGTCCTTTTGGCCTTTTCATGACTGGAGTCATCAAGCGGTGCAAGCTTGGAGTAGTCGAAACACTCTACTATCTAGGAGCAGGGCTGCTTCTAAAATGTCACGATTCTTACTGTCACTCATGAGATCATTTCGTCCTCTTGGATGAGCCATCGTAGGCCTGGTATTGGATTCTTGAGTGCTGGCGTCCTGACAACTTGACGAGTCAATCGGTGCGTCTGGGAGGATCCACGACGCTGGCTTGAATGCCACTAGAAGAGCTGATTTTGCGATGCCTATCAGCGTTGGAGATGGAATTATGCAGTTCCCCCACGCCACCCAGATCTTTACACTCCGCTACTCACGTGAGGGGAGGTCGAAGATTTCCACAGCGAGGTGAGGTGAGGTGAAAGTACGGGACTGGTGGTACCTTCGGGAGTACAAGACCGATTATTATGCAGGGTTCGATTCCGGCTAAAGACCTGCCAACCACAGCTGATATTCCACCCCCTAAGATCTCCTGCCTAAGCCTTGTTTCCGGGCTCGGCCGCGGGGTGCCGCCCAGATGCACCGCCAACGAAGGATTCTTCCCTTCTTGCTATGAAGCTGTCAAGTGTGTAGACCAAGGCAGATAAATCGTGGCCCTGTCTAGAAATCTCAAGACTCCGCCTTGGAACACATTAGCAGAAGGTACAACTGTAGCCGTAGTCATAATCTTTGTAAGACTCTCATGGTAAAGCCCAGAAAGTGGAACGTGAAAACATTTCTATGTGGGGGACTTACGCATATTTTGCAATCCGCTAAAAGTCAGCCTAACCCTGGCTTTCTAAGCTGACCTCGACGGCTGCAAGTCAACTGCACCTGCAAACCACGCCCAACAAAATCACTACTGTGGGTCTCGTGCCAGAAAAACGAATAACGACCTTTTCTCCACCTTAGTAAAAGGCAGCTGCAGCTTATTCAATGTGCGGTACACACCCAACGTGATCCCCGACGCCTCACAAAGAAGCGCGATCTATTCCCTTGTTCCCCCGCGTGCACACATCAGACCCTGATATTTCTTTAAACTACATCGTTTTAATATACATGAGGGCTGCTTCCCGGCCAGCCCACTACCACCGGCATCATTCCTTCCTCAAAGAAGCCTCACGACTTGACGATTCCCCTTCGAACACTCGCATCCCCTTCTCAGCCCAGAGACGAAGATACATCTGCTTTGATCAACGAGAAGCAGGGTAGCCGGCGGTCCTCCGATTCTGCGGGCTCAGACTTTTCACTCTGGAGTGACACTGGTGACCTCGCAGAGCAGCTTGCGGACGAGGAGGATCCTCTACGAATACAGCTCCGGGGCTCTGTTGACGGTCAGGGTCTTGGCGCAGAAGAATCAAGACCGTTACAACGGCAGCCCAAATACGTTCACTACACAGAGCATAACCATCTAGAGCACAAGACTACCAACCCTGGACTCAGTAAAGAGGCTATTGAGATACCGAGCCCTCCGGCGAGGCAGATCGGTCGCACGGAGAAAGCCCTCGCCGTCATCATGACGGGGGACCGACAGAAAGCCCAGATGCAAGGGCTCACGGGGAAGCCTTTGCTGTATGTTCGGGCCATGGAACAGGCATTATGGACTCATGCTGACATTGTCCAGGTACTTTACGAGCGTCTTTGTTTCGTTAGGAGTTTTTCTATTTGGATACGATCAGGGTGTGATGTCTGGCATAATAACGTAGCGTATTCCAGGACAATTCTATTAGAGTCACTCGCTAATCGCTTCTGATGGTGTATAGGGGCTCGTATTTTAAAGACTATTTCAACCAGCCGACTCGAGCCGAAATTGGTACAATGGTTGCCATTTTGGAAGTCGGGGCCTTCATTGCTTCACTTTCCGTTGGAAGGATAGGAGATATGATCGGGCGACGACGGACTATACTGTTTGGCTCAATGGTGTTCTTCGTTGGTGGGGCTTTCCAAACATTTGCAAATGGTATGCCAATGATGATTTTCGGACGAATCATTGCTGGGTTGGGTGTGGGCGCCTTGTCGACAATCGTGCCGGTCTACCAGTCTGAGATATCGCCTCCCCACAACCGAGGAAAGCTTGCTTGCATCGAGTTCACGGGCAATGTCTGTGGCTACGCTGCGAGCGTGTGGGTGGACTACTTTTGCAGCTTCATCCCAAGTGACCATGCATGGCGGGTTCCGTTGCTACTTCAATGCTTCATGGGAGCGCTCCTCGGAGTAGGAAGTCTGATCATCTGCGAATCGCCCAGGTTGGTGTCACAAATGTAACAGCGACAAAATGGGGGCAACGTGACTGACGTTACTTAGGTGGCTCCTTGACAACGACCATGATGAGGAAGGTATTGTAGTTATTGCCAATCTATACGGGGGCGGGGATATCCACAACGACAAGGCTCGGCAAGAGTACCGCGAAATCAAAATGAATGTGCTTCTCCAACGACAAGAAGGGGAAAGATCCTACTACGAAATGTTTAGGAAATACTACAAGCGTCTCTTTATCGCCATGTCAGCACAGGCCTTGGCACAGCTCAATGGAATCAACGTCATATCATACTATGCGCCTTTAGTCTTCGAGTCAGCTGGATGGGTAGGACGCGACGCTATTCTCATGACCGGCATTAATGGTATTACATACCTGCTATCGACAATCCCGCCGTGGTATCTCGTTGATAGATGGGGTCGACGTCTGATCCTACTTTCCGGAGCCGTCGCCATGATAATATCGCTTTCCGCCATCTCATACTTTATCTTCATTGACATACACTATACGCCAGTCCTGACCGTCATCTTCGTTATGATTTACAACGCCTCATTTGGCGCCTCATGGGGTCCAATTCCATGGCTTTACCCTCCGGAGATTTTACCACTAAGTATCCGTGCCAAGGGTGCAAGTCTGAGTACAGCAGCCAACTGGGCTTGCAATTGGATTGTGGGTGAGATGACGCCAGTTTTGCAGGAGTGGATCAAATGGCGGTTGTACCTTGTACATGCTTTCTTCTGTGCTGTCAGCTTTGTACTTGGTACGTCTTGCCTTTCTCTCTATCGTTGCACTACAGAAAGCTGACAACTCTCCAGTATACTTCCTCTATCCCGAAACTGCCAATGTCCGCCTCGAAGACATGGATCAACTATTCGGCGACGCCACTACGGCCATGCCGACCCCAGCCCAACACGCGGAAGTCGAATCCTTGATGAGTGGTGCCCGTTCACCCGTACCCTCGCTGGATATACGGCGCCCGAGCAACTTCACGTCAGACAACGCAATCCCAGGTCTTGACATCAACCCGCCATCCGGTGGCGTGGAGAACGGCAAACCTCAGCTACCCGACGATACACCAGCACGAAGTGAAGGTCTCGGTGGCTGGATATCGCGTATGGCGCAAAGAACCAAAGGCGAGGGGAAGAAAGGCGGAGGTGGAGGCTACGGAAGGCTTGGGCAAGACGACGACTGAGCCTGCTCTACTGATGACTTTCCTCTGGCTAGAAGACAGAATAGACCTTTCCTTTGTTTTGGACGGCTGTGAAAGAGTGATACCAGCCAATTTCGGACCGCTTTTAGATGGGTCCGATGGCTTGCTTCGATTTGGTTTTGCAGGGCTGTAATTATCTTCCCATTTGAGCAATTGGATGCAGCAAGAATATTCTCATGATGCAGGACCTTGTTCCGAAGGATATGCCCTTTGCTTGTCTAGACTTTCTGACAAATTCAACAGTGGGGAAGTTGGAAGCCGTCTTGGCAAGATACCGCACCTTAACGTCAAGCATTGAAGAATTATCGCGCTGCTGCATGACGAAGAGCTACCTGCTGATCTCTGCCTCAACATGAACCGATGCTCTTCTGGCAGTACCAGCGACGACTTTCGGCAATTTGGTTCCTGCATATATTTTCTCGTATCATCTGCTCATTCGTTCCGAAGGTGCGGAGACTTCAATGAAATTGAAGTATAGTGAGACGTACTCACCTACCGAGTACAAAAGAGTCTCCCAAGCCCTCCTATGACCTGCGAGTATTCAACATCTTCCACTGCTTCTGCGCACGTATTAGCCCTCCAAGCTCACCACCTCAGTCGCAACCCCTCAAGGCGCCAACGCATACACTTCATCAACTTTCCACCCGTCTCTCCGGCTCATCACCATGCACTTCTATTCCCTCGGGGCCTTCCTCCCCATTCTCTACGCACTTACGAAAGCAGTCTGCGCCCGCGCCCAAGTGCCTGCCCTCCCGCAAAATCCAAATCCAGCGACATGCCCGAACTTCACAACCGCCCAAAATTGGACACTACTAACTTTGGAAACTTTCACCGCCAACACGCCCAACGTTAACAGCTATCTTCACTTTTACTTTGTTGATGAGGCGAATGACATTCTGGATTATTGTGGTACGCATTCTCATCCCTACAAAAACCCTGCTCCTATTACACCTCAATTTTGCTACTAACCGATTATATGATGAAGTCCGAACTCTTCCCAACTCCACCGATTCCCTTACCGATCCAGTCAAATTCTATGATTGCGAAGAAACGGGAGTCTATTTCAGGTATCCGAATGATACGTGTATCGAAATGGAGGAGGTTGAGATTTGTGGCGAGTATGTTCAACCGATGTGACCTTCTTGCGAGGGGAGGGCTGATGAGGGGGTAGTGAGTATTATGTTACGATGGGGAATTCGGCGCTGGATTTGGTGTGCTTTGATGTGACGGAGGGGATTTTTTGTAATACTACTACGGATGTGCTTGTGAATGTGGCGGGGACCGAGGGGGTATAGGGTTGTGAGCCAGGGATGGGGATGTGGGATGGGGGCATGAGGAGGGGGATTGGAGGGGTGGATTGGGAAGGCGGTGAGGGTAGAGGGGTAGGTATGAGGGTTGTAGGGTTTTATGTAAGGTAGGATGACAAGATGGAGGCGCGAGGTGGTATATGCAGCCCTGCCTATCTCAATCCGGACGCGCGTTTTCGTGCTGCTTCATCTGGGTATGATGCTAGTGATCACCACGAACCAACGGATGCCGCCATCTTCTGCCATGATGAACTACCGTCGGAACTGCCTTCGCTTGCATGAGAGGACTGGGATCGATTGCTCATTCATCCCGAGGGTGCGTAAATTATAACGACATTCCGGTACGGTGAGACGAAGTCCGGTACCGAGTACAAAAGAGTCCTCCAAGTCCTCCTATAGTCTACTCGGATCAGTATCTTCGCCTGCTTCTACGCACACGTTCGCCCTACAGGCTCTCTCTCATCAGAAACTGCAAGACCTATCTATACCCTTGATCAACCATGTATCTCACTTCCCCCTGGGGTTTCCCTCCCCTCCTCTCACTAGCCTTCTTACTCATCCACCCACCCTTCGTCCTCCCACAAACCCCCGCTCCCTGGCCCGGAAATGCAAACGAGACAACATGCCCTTACTGGACTACCCCGGCATATCTCTTTTGGGTTTGGACTCTCACGAACTTCACCACTTTCACTGCAAATCCTGCAGCTGAAGGGGGAGGGGAAGGGAATAGCTCTATATCTTTCTACTTTACCGATACAAATAATCTCGATGTCCAGGAGGGTGAAGATATCCAGGGGGTATGCGGTAAGCGATACCGGTTTTTCATCCTCTAGGGATTCTGTTCTTTTTTTGTTTAAGGGGGGATGTAGTTGAAAGCATACTATATCCCGGTGTTGTGAGAGGCGGCTGTGATGCAGAGAAAATTTGAATTTGCTAAATCTTTAGAGCAGGTCGCACTCTCCCTTCCGGCTCCAATGAGTCGATCACCGACCCAGACCTATTCTACCCGTGTGAGCGGGCGGGTGTGTATTTCAGGTATCCGAATGATACATATATCGAGGTGCAGGAGGTCGATATTTGTGGAGAGTGAGTTCACTCATGTCTTGATGCTACCTTTGTCATGACACCTTCGTCCTTGTCCTTGCTGTCCTTATTGTGAGAACTTTTGGGATAGGAATACTTTGCTGACGCGATGTTAGCGAGTATTATATTGCGACGGGAAATTCAACATTGGATTTGGTGTGCGCAGATTCGTACAATGGGACTGAATGCCGAAGTACTGCGACAATTGTTGTTCTTACCTCGGGTGAGTTGGGGGTCTAGAGAGTTGTTGCCGCCACTGTGGAGGGATGGGGTCATATGAAGCACGGAAGGGAAATGGGTATTTTGGAGATGAGGTCGTGCATGTTGACGAAATACCGTGGGTCAGCTTGGCATTAGCACAACTTCGAAGTAACAGGAAATGCGACTCTAACGGCCTCGTGATGTTTCGTATGAGAGTAACGAGTACGAGATAGAGCTTTGCCATGTAGCGGCCATCTAGTTTATCCGCGACAGACTTTGTGCTTTTCTTAAGCACGTGAGTCCGGGTGAGTATGCATGCATACCTTAGTCGTATCACGGTTCCGATGGTAGGCTGACATGCATGGATTGTGGTTCGGGTTATGAGGAGCGGTCAATTTAGAGGGCAGGCTTCAGCGTTGCAAGGTATGGTAGCGAAACCAGGTAGGAGTGGGCCTGGATGGCTCACCGATAACTGATGGCCGGGCACATGATAATACGGAATTCAATGTCAACGGACCGAGTCCGAGGTTGCACAAAGGTGTGAATCTTCGAGACGGCAGAGTTTGGAACGAACTCGAAAAGCATAAAGGCAGGCTTCCTTTCAAGATCAACTTTGCTTCTCATCTATAACAACTCACTGTTAATTTCCCGTACACTGCGAATCTTCATGCCCTCCTGGTTGAACTCACCAGTCTGACCCATCCATGCATCCTCTCACTCTTCTCCTCGTCCCCTCGCTCGCCCTGGCCACTCTCCATTTCAAGCGCGACAGCTGCCTCAAGTCTGCGCTTAAATGGACAATCAACGGATTCTCCACCTTCACCCAAGATCCCTCAGCCGGTTGTGCAACCCTGACAGGACGACCCGCAACGTGCAGCTCGATCTCCTTTGGTGTTTCCGATCCCGTCACAAATTCCAACTATACCTGCCAGAGGGACATTGCAAACGGTTCACCGTCTACTCCGATCGACCGTGATAATTTCTATCCCTGTGCGGGGAGAACAATGCGACAAGCTTTAAGTGGGATGGGTATAATTTGTTCTTGCAGGAGACGTATCAATGTGGAGAGTGAGTGACTTCATTTGTATTCTGGATAGTATTTCTAGAGCACCTATGCTGACGAGGTAACGCAGCGCTACTGACATTGCGAGTGGGAATACGGCCTCGCTAGGATTGACTTGCATCCTCGTCGAACAACAGGGTGTCGATGGGACAACTTGTGAAAATTCGCATGGGGACCGTTGGACCATCCCGGTGGTTCCGAGCTGAGGGTTTTGAAGAGGAAGGGCCAGTGGTGCGAGATGGAGAGGAACTGCTGGAGGGTAAATGACCAAACGACCACATCACATATGAGAGACTATGAAACTTGAAATGCAGTTTTCTCACTTTTCCAAGGACTAGTTACGCTGTTTGAAGTCCAAAGCTTAAAAAATATTAACTTGGTCTTTTGCCCTGCACAATAGACATACTTTCAATAAGGCTGTGTCTCTTCACCCACCGAGCCTGCTCCTTCCTCCATCAGATTCATCTCCGCTTTTCATTCCAGCGAGACCGATAATTATCCGAGGAGGGGCTAAAAGAAGAGTGAATGAAAGGGAAGTCGGGAAGAATTTTGGCCAGTAAGTTTCCCAGGTTCCGTCTGCAAATCTAATATACATACGCGCGACCGATTCCTCAGTTTCGAATTTCTCTATCTCCACATAGGTTCTCCATCTCCACATAGAAAACTAATTCGAACCCACGATACTTCTCCCCCCTCATCTTACAATACTTTCCCTGGTGGCCATCAAGCTAAATCGTGTTTCCCAGGAACCAATTGGTCTTCGACACAGCAGACCAAGTAATAGCAGTCCCCTTCCCAAACGCATATATAATCCCAACATTCAACATACTATTCGTCGCCGCCTGTAACGTCGCAGAATCCGACGCATCAATCTGATCCGCCTTAATATTCCCACCCCACCACCCCATCTGGCCCCTCATCAAGCCCTCAACATGGCCCACACCACAAAGACTCCCTGCGACATCAGCACAAACATCATCTTCCGTGTAATGGGAATTGGTGAATCCAATTCATAGTCGCGACGATAAAATCATAGATTTTATCTGTGCCGGGCCAGTAACAGGCCATCCACAAGTTGCCAGCGGTATCGGTGCCGGAGTTGAGGAGGTAGCCATTGGGCTGGTCGCCGCAGCATGTGGGGGTGGTACTGGCGAAGGCTTTTTGGACGTTGTTGGCTGTGCTAGTGCTGATTCCTTGGATGATGCCTGGTGAAGAGGGCGTCGACAGCCGCACCGAGGCCGCCGCCACGAGGGGCTAAGGCAGTGGAGAGGGAGTGGGGTTCTGGTGTAGAGATGTCACGGGTGGCAAAGCGGAGGGCGGAAGTTGGGATCGTGAGAAGGAGGGGGTGAGGGTCGTGAGGAGGGAGAAGGTTTCGAGGGAGGACATGGTGAGGGTTGCCGTTGAGGAGAGGTGGCTGTTGGTTGTCTTGGGGTGGAATTGGGAGATTGAAAAGGGGTTGTTTGATTGGAGTGGAAGGTTTTGTAGGCTGTTAGAGTTTGCTGAAGATGTGATTTCGAGGACAACTCTTGCGGCCTCTGGAGTGTTTTTATATCTCTCAAAGGAGGCACAGGCATTCTCTCATTATAAGGATTGATCAATGAACAGCCTCCGTTTTACAGGAGATGTTGCCAATATGCAATTGTCGCGTAGACATGGCTTTCAACCTACCCTAGCTTGTCCCTAGGTCTCTTTTTGCATGGGGAGAGTGATCTAGCTCAAGGGTCATCTTTTCCGATAGAGGTGAAGAATGTCATGATAGTGAGTGATAGTATGCCTTTTTCTGCTATTGTTTGCGATATATTATGGGAGGCTTGCGCTGCTCGACGAAGGATCCAGGCCGCATAACGACCAGGCACTTGAGAGGCCAATAGAAAATACAAGATATCCCAGCCTCGACGTATGACGATATTGATGCGTTCCGTAGTTTCATTACTCATACAAGCTGTATGATTCTGTGTCAAGCAATTCCAGGGGCACTAGCTGGTCTATGCGTCACGAACAACCGCTCAGGACCCTATCAATTCAAGGCGTCTATTAGACACTTATTGCAGTTCTGGCTTTGAAAGACCCATCTGTAACGTGCCCAGTCCTAGGGTTGGAATTTTGAAGAATCCCAACGAATGTCTGGCTACTGCCAAGTCACTTCTTTGAAATTCTATCTCGCCGCCCTGAATTTGGACAATAACGAAGAGCGAGCTTACTGAGTGGTCTTTGGCTCTGCAAGATAGATTGCTATAATGTAACGACATCAACATGCCGCAAAAGACAGTACGTTCCATCCTTACCCCAAAAGCTTAAGCTCATAGCTCAGCCTCTGCTTGCGTGCGCTCTAGCGCTGACCTGAATATATAGTGAATTAGAGTAGATGATGAAGCGCGTAGCGATGAAATCGTAGAGAAGTAGGTCTTGCATATGATGCATGTTGCCCACGGTCAAAGGCTTGTCCATGGACGCGGACGTCGTTATTCATGGACCCCACCTTCCACGGGACGAATAAAAGGGTCGACGACGATGATGCTGTGTCTATGGATAAAGCTCCCCTCCACGGATATTAGAAGTCCATGGGGACTATGTACTCTGTAACACCTACCTAGATTGCCGTCCAGAAACATTCTGTGCTATCTGAATTCTGTTAGAGGAAATCCGCTCTAGCTTACCATCAATCATCGCCTTTGTTGCACAGATTGATGTGAAAAGAGACCACTCCACAAATATCGTAGATATCGGGATGTACGTCATTGAAAATCACGTGCAACAAGCTGTGACAACAATCATTTATAAGCCCTCACGCCTAACATTCCATCGAAAGTCTCAATTTCCTATGTCTTACCACGAACTACGGTGACCCATCCTGATGAGGAAGACATCCCTTCCGAATCTCCTCCTTGCGCCTCGCCATGCCCTGAAGCTGAGGCCTCGCGCCTTAAGCTCTGGGCTTCAGTACCAACGACCCACAGTATTCACACCATGTCGCTCTCTCGCCCAAGCCCGCTCAGACCGCGGTGTCTTCCCTGAAGTCTGGTTCACGAGCTCGAGTCCGTCCCATCGTGCGCCTGGGGATTTCGACGTCAAACCACCCCAAGATCCCCTACAACCCGATGAGCGTACTCTGAAGCTTGGGAAGAGTAAGCCCTCTCTTCTCCCAATTCCACAACCTCACAACAAAAAAACGCTAACCCAATCCACCATCCAGCCCTCCGCACCCTCCAAACCCTCCTCCCCACCCTCCTCGCCTCCCCCCTTCCCCCGGAAATCCTCTCCCCCCACATAACCCTCCACCTTTTCCCCTCAACGCACCCGCACCTTCCCACCGTCTCCGGCCGCGTAGCATATCACGCAGCACTCTGGACCGCGCCCATGGCCTGGGGCCGCGTGCCCATTGTCGGAAACGTCCGCTTGACCATCCTCTCAGAACGCATCCTTCGCAACGGCAGCTCCTCATCCTCCACCCACTCTGCGGAACGGCTGATAGTGCGATGGCAGACTTGCGGCAAGACGCGCGGCAAGGGGATGGGCGGGCTGTATAGGGGGATTGGCGCGAGCGAGCAGGTGGACAAGATTACGGAGTGGCTTGGGGGGGACGCGCGGGATGATGAGGAATTCACGGGGTTGTTTATTTTTGAATTTGACAAAGAAGGCCGAATAATCTCGCATACTATTGAGCATGTGGAGGAGAGTGGGAATTGGGAGAAGACGAGTAGGGTGGTTACGGTGACGGATTGGTTGTTGGGACGGATGAATGGGAGAAAGAAAGAGCCACAACTGGCGTGGAATTATGTAGGCGAAGAGAGACATTTTCACGGTAGAAGGGAAGGGGTTTGGAGGTGAAATTGATTGGCGTTAGGGGGGCTCTTGGGATTGTGGCATAGGCAGCGGAGTCATGCGTCTTGTACAGATTGGAATTGACAGCATACGTGAATATGCGAATGAGTATTGTATCATCATGCGAGGAGCTTAAGCCCCATTACATATCACGCAACTCATACTCTGCCAGAGATGACAATCCGCTGATAAGACACGCGAATACCCTGTCTCCATTAATTCTAGCATTGAGAGTGCAAGTCGCAACAGATTATACGTATCTTACGAGCTCACAAAGGTATTGGAGTCCACATATCACGTGGATGTTTCATTGCGTGAATAACCATTCCAATAAGTAGTATAGTAAGACATTCCTAAGAGCAGCCATCCAGCTACCGTGTGTACATGCCTATGAGAGACAGGCTCTCCTATCACGATTGAGAAGGAATGGTACGGCTAGATTCTCTGCTCAAACCCTGGGGCTGTGAGTCCAGCTTTGATGGCCTGTGGCAGTCATGAGTCCTCCACGGCACTCTTGTGTGTTTCCATATCGTGCCTATCCAACGCCGATGGTTTTCCTCGATTGCTCGACTTTGCACTTGTGTTTATCTCGATCTAACAGCGCCGTAAATTTCATCATCATCTGCTTGCTTTAAAAACGCCTGATCCGTCGCTTGGCTCTTGTTGAGCCGGGTTATCGTCAAAATCCCGGTGAATTCCGCCTTCGCTATGCCTGTCATGATACACGTTCCTCCTTTTCGTGTTGCTTCGTGAATAGTGTTCGGTGCTGCGACAAGAAATTTTCTCGTTGTGAGAAGTGCCGCCATCGCATCGTTGGTATCAAAGATTGCCCTTGAATCCTATACGCCGCGAAAACAATGGAGGTTGATTAATAGATGAGTATGAGTTGAATGGACTAGAGGATGAGTTTCGGCGTGAATCCCACCCCATCATTTTTACAAAGTTCCGCTAACAGGCTGTTTCCGTAATTGATAGCTTCGAGTTTGCTCGTTGCCGAGCTCAGGGGCAGAGTGAAGGTCCTCTTATAGTCGCCCAACGTGATGGCTTCCCATCCTTTGCCTAAAGGAGGACGATCTTCGCGCTTGACCCAGGTCTCTGGAAATTTCGTGCTTATCTCCTCGAGATTGAGACACGTCCAGCTCTCACGTAATGCACCTAAAGCCCTGTCGGCATTCTGGCGAAGCTCACGAAATTGGAGGGCAAACTCTGCTGCTTTATTGTGCTCTGCCGATTTCGCGGGATCCTTGATCTTGGAAATGTTGAAAAAGTCATCCAATGGGTTTCGGGCCAGACGGTGAGTGTCAATGTGCACCAGTATGTCGCGAATGACGCTTTCTATCTGGAAGGCAAGACCTGCTAGATGTCTCAACCCCTTGGCTTCATAATTCACCTTGTACAGGAATGGAAGGATCGACTCCCAGCTCGTACGATCGCCAACGTGCGTGATGGATTCGGTCACTGAGAACGACAGCATAAAGCAGAGAACAGATTCTATACCCAGAATCACACCTTGCTTGCGCTCGACATTAGACATTGGGGTTAGTTTCTTGAAGAATACGTCCGCCTCATGTTTGAGATCAACCCCAGTGCGCGAAAGTCTTTTAGACTCTGCCCGCAGGTCATCAAGATTTGGTTTAGTAGCTGACGACATGTTGAGAGGTATGCGTGAGTTGCCAGTGTCTGGTGCAGTGGGGGTACCATTCATGGCAAGCTGGTGAGGAGTATGCACAGAGGATCCGCCTGAGCCAGCGCGCACCATCGGCGTACTCGTGAGACCAATATCGGGAGTGGCCAAATGCGCCTTTTGTGCACTGCTTAGGTGCGACAAAGCTGGCGAACTTATAGATGACTGCTTGGGCGTATGTGTCTTCTGCGGAAGCCCCCCGGGAGCTTTCTGGCGCTTGGTTGGAGGCTCGGTCGTGTCCCCGTCCTCGTTGTCGTGCAACCTACGGCGTTTCTCGCCACCCTGGGATGCTTCCGATTCGTTCCGGGTTTGGTTGACTTTGTCTACAATTTGGTCGACTTCCGATCTTGGCACCTCTTCACGGGTCTCCTGCATCCAAGAAGGATACTTCCCCACTGTGGGCTTCATTCTCAGATATTGACTCAAAATTCTTCGATTACTTTTCTTCTTGACTGGAATTGTGAATCGAAGCCTCAATTTTCTGGAAGCATCAGGTACAGCAGCTTTGACGACTGGGCTAGACACCTTTGCGACGCCATTTGAGGTAGGCTTCGCGGGTACGACTTTTTCCAATGCAAGGTCTTTGCTCACTTGGCGAGGGGCTGATGTTACCCCTTTCAGCTCCTGGGGCTCCTTGGTAGGGGTAGAGACATTCTTCCCGGCGGTCTTTTGGAGGACTTTGGAAGCTGAAGCCTTTTCTTTCGAGCTTGGCGTACCGTTGAGACTAACTCGGGAAGCTTTCGATTTCTCGGCACTGGATGTGTCACCACCAATACTGGGACTAGGGGTACGCTTAGCGAGCTTGTCTTCGATATTGGAAGACAGAGGTGACAGCATCGGAGGAAGGCTGAGGTGTGGTGATAGCATTGGAGGAAGGCCGAGTTGTGAGGTCTTCTCCATCGTTGGAAGCTTGAGCTTGACTTTGAGTGTCTGGGCTTCTTTTTGGGCTGGATCTCCTTCGTGATTGATCTTGTAAGACAGCGCGTTGTATGGTTCAGTCTTTGCCTCGCAGACTGCCGGATCAATGACTTTAGGAAGAGTCTTTGGTTGGTCTTGTGCTGCAGCAGAGTTGGGTTCAGGAGTCGTGCGAGCCTTCTTCGCTGGCGGGAGGACTGGACAAGTTTCAAGAGTTTGGAGCTCATTGGCCGCTGTCATTGTGTCGGCAGATCTAGTCAATGTTAGTCTATGACATAACTAATATAAGGTTACCAAGAGTATAGCATACCTCTTGGTTCCGTGTTGCTGGGAAGCTTGAGATTTGGTCGGGTCCGGAAGCGTTGTAGCCTGCGCCGCACGTTTCTCAACGGCTTTTGCAACCTGTACGGGTTCCGTAGCTCGCGCTCTTACTTCTGCTGCCGTGAACCTGTTCTTATCCTTGTTTTTGTATTCTGCAAATGTCATCTTCTTCTTGGGTGGTCCTTGGTTGGGGTATGGCGTGGCGGCATCGCTGCTGGTCAGACTGGCCCGCCCTTCTTGAACTGCTATATTTCCCTTCCCATCGTCCCATGCACCGACAGCACGCATCCCTTTCCTTTCGAGATCGCTAGATCGGTCTTTGAATGAGAGGTATTGCAATTGCCTCTCGTTGTCCTCGAAGCGGGTGTTCTTTCGCCAGCCGTTGCAGCTATTCGGGTATGCGTGTCTGATGTAGGCCGTGCTGAGTGAGTTGTCGGCGGAGATAATATAGGGAGCGTGAGGAAGGACGGTGTCTTTGAGTCGTTTGAATCTTGCGTCCAGAATGTTCTGGGCTTTGTCTGTTGGCTGCTGGGTTTCTTTTTGCTTTGCCGCGTTGGGAGGAGCTTCGGTCGGGACAGACGACATGTTTCGGAGAAGATGCAATATCAGGGAAATAGATAGGATGGTGGCCAGCACCCTTGAGAGTGCCGAAGGATTGCGATAGGCAAAGCGGTGCTTGAGATTTAGCTGCTGTACTGGATGTGGTGTCGCGTTGTAAGATGAGGAAGATTTCGGCGAGAGTGAAGCGGTATGGGTGAATATATGAAACGAAATGCGGCGAGTGTTTTACAATATTGTCAATGGGTTTGTACGGATAGGGTGAATGATCGTTATTGCTGTTGTCGTTCCATAGATCAATGCGGGTCACCAATATCTCCCCAACAGGCGTAGGTAATAGTCACTCTTTCGCTGATTCATGAAGGTGCCAAGTGGAGAGAATACTCAAAACCATGAAGATTCATCGAATAGCGAACGAAGAGGGAGATGCGCTGAAGGTCGGTCCTCCAAATGTTCGGCGAATAAAGGTTCTAGATCAATGAACAATGAGCAACCAAGGTTAGGGCCGCAATAGCAGGCAAGTAATGCCTGTAGAAGGCGGCGAACACATGCAGCAAGAAGACGCAAATTTTTTTTTGCTCAAGGCGGTGTCTGTATCGGCCTGACTGTGCCTGACGGGATGTCATGCAGTGAGCGCAATGGATCACTTTGCAGCAGCTGTCCATGATCGCCCTTTAGCGCGGAACTGGCCCGAAGTCAGCCTTATGCTTAATTCTACAAATAGCATCTTTGTTTGGGGGCCCCGAACTGGTGAAATGGTGTACATTTAACTTCTATTTACCTATTGGAAAGACGCGATCGCTTGGCCTCCTAACAATATCGGTACGCTGCTGACTTCACCACCACCGAACAATGTTCCTCTTATCACTACCTCTACATCCCCACCAGCCTCAATCAGATCGAAGTCGGATTTCTGAAGAGGGAATTCATTGCAGTATGCTTCGCCGATTTCTTTTCCACCAACGACCACAACAAAGTGTGAGAACGGACCAGTTGCGTTGCTCCATGGTAGGTCAATTGACCGAGGTTTATTGTAGCATGACCCAACCCACGTCCATCCCACTCGTCGCTGGATCCCTCCAGCATATTGTCGTTCCCGTATTCGAACGTCACTGAATGCCCACGATTCAGTTGGCAGATCTTTTGGTTTGATCGTGACTTTGGACACTCGCAGTAGTCTATCATGCTTGACCATGCCTTTGTGGCCAGTACAGAAGACACCCAATTCAACCAACCGAGATCCAGCAGCCTCTGAAGTGATATTGACGGCCTTCTGCTTCCTCTTTCCAGGATACGGGTACCATATAATCGAGTCTTGGTACTCTATATTCGAGCCCGTCGGCATTTTATAAGCAGTGTAGAAGCCTATTGTTGATTGGCCCCTTTTTTGCATAGCTGTAAAGTCGAACGTTGCCTCTAGAGAACTATCGGCAGGCATATCGAGCTTGTATAGACATAGCCGCAAATGCTGTTTTGTTGGCATTTCTTGCTTTATGGCTACTGCGTCTGCCACCTTGACCTTGATCATCAGGCCTTGAGAGGCTTTCTCTGGCAGTTCTGTGTACAAGAAATTGTTCGGTGGTAATCCCGGATTAGGCAGTATGTGTGGTAGAACCGCCTGAGAGCCAAGTCTGGGTCGAAAATGTGAATACTCTGATTCTATTGTCAATTCGAACGCTCCTCGAAAGTCTGTCTCGAAGAACGAGGACGAGCCGACAGGATATTGGCGTGCGTATCTCACGATTGGGTTTGACTGATAGTCTTGTGTATGGTGAGGCTTTCCCTTGCGGCAATCGCAGTTGAGTTCGTCTGGTAAGGTACTTCCTTGCCACATGGAACGTTCAACGGACTCCGCTATACAATTGCCACGAGGGGAAGAATTAGAAAAATGCTCAAGTTGCCAACCCGGTCCGAAGACCGCTGCCGAAAAGCCACTTTCCGCGAGCGCACTCAACCCCTAAATTCGGATGTTAGTGGACGAGAGCTACAAGTGAAGGAACGTGCAATTGAGTGTATTCAGGCTTACCAGACCAGTATTCGTGCCGCCGCCACCCTTGGCAGGGAAAGTCACTCGAGGAGGCCCTGGCATGTCCGTGTTTTGAGCCCACACATCTATACCGAATTGAACCTCCTTAGGCATTATACCGTGCCGTTGGCTAACGATCTTCGCTTGTTCCAACTTCGCTTTAGTCCATTTGTAATTGGTGAACAAATAGTCTGCAGCAAGGGCAAAAGGAACATTCTTCTCAGTCAGACCATTTTGGTAGTCCACTCTGTTGTCAATGTTCAAAGCATCATACCAAATAACAAGTCCCTCGGACCCCAGCAACCGCTTCAGACTGCGGATGAATCCGGTCAATTTTTCTGTGGGATGTGTGACAAGGTTGGGAAATTCAATTTCGACGTTTAGTAGCCATCCATCAAACCCGAATGCCCCAGCAATGGCAGCCAGCTGCTTTGCCACGACGAAATCGCCGTCCTCCTGGTCAAGCATTCGTCCAGGCTGGATCTTTTCAGACTCAACAATGAACGTGCCCAGGACCTTGACCCCATTGCGATGCATGGTGTTCGTCCACGATGAGGGCGGTACGCAAACTAGCTTGTGAGAGAAGTAGACAAACGTGCCGACGTATTGGAGATGGTTGCAGCTGTACAGCTTGTCTTCGACTAGAGGTGGACGGACACCTTCGTAGTCACGATAGCCACCTACCTGACATCTCAGCATGATGGCGGTGTCAAATATTTCACGTAAGAATGCAGACCACTATAGTCATGACATAGTAATACCGAAGTAGTCGGACCATTCTGATCATGTACAGCAGACGCTGAGCGTTTCAGAAGAGGTGTATTGGCCTGCTGAATGGCATCGACCTCGTTTGTAGACCAGGCTTCGAGTTCGTCAAAATCGTCAAAATAAACAAACCCTTTGAGGCTATCGCGAAGTCTTTGGGCACGGCGCTCCTCTCTTGAGGGGCCAGTATCCACAGGAGGGTTCAAGATATCCCTGAGTTTCTTGCCAACCTTCTTCCAATCTGGATATCCTACGAAAGACATTGCAGACATTGACTAAAATCAGGACACAAGTGACAAATCAGCACAAAAAATATGGGATCCATGAGTCGCCCCTAGCGCTATCCGCAGCAACGTGCTTCGTCACGGCCATAGATAGCGTTGAATGTGTAGGACTTCTAGTCCATGGAGGATTAGAAAGAGCTAGCCCATAGCCTTTGGCAGGTCTTAGCAATACGGCGAACCACACGGTAAGTCGCGCAAAAACGTGTCTGCAACCTTTTTGACAGCTCAGCTCAACGGTCGACAGCGACAACTTAAGATGACCGATTGACTTCCGTTCAGCTTCGTAAGTTGCCTAATCCAAAGTTTTGACATTAGCCAGTCACTCTAAAGGCTGCTGGACCTATTTCAGCCACCACCCCTATCATGAACCTCTTCCGCCTACTCGGTAAGCCTTCAGAAAGCTCCCGAGCTCCCCAGCTCTCCTGATACTTCGCCCACTGCTGACATTAGCTAGCGGACTTCTCCCATCTCGTCTCCATCCTCATACTACTCCAGAAAATGAAATCATCACACGTCCGCTACCCTGAACCTCCAAGTCCAGCGCCCCATGCTAAATATTTTGCCAGAGCTGTTCTGGGATATCATTCAAGTCGCAAGCACTATACATGATGGTGTACTCGACACGCTACCTTGGTTTGCCTTTCCCCTGTCAAAAATCGGTGCGGAACCCCGAGCTCACATACTTTCATCAGATATCTTCTGGACCTTCACATCCGGCTCCCTCTACAACACAACCTTCAAACTCCTCTTCCTCGCCTCCCAATCCTACACCATTTACCTAATGCTCAACGACTACAAGCCCACACACGACCCCAACATCGATACATTCAAAGTGCAATACCTCCTCGGCGGCAGCGCAGTCCTTGCCGCGCTCTTCCCCTACCGCTACGAAATCACAGAAATCCTCTGGGCTTTCTCAATCTGGCTGGAATCAGTAGCCGTGCTGCCCCAACTCTTTATGCTGCAAAGGACTGGTGAGGCTGAGACGATAACGACGCATTATCTGTTTGCGCTGGGATTGTATAGGGCGTTGTATATTCCGAATTGGTTGTATAGGTATTTTGCGGAGGGGTATGTGGATCAGATTGCGTGGGTTGCGGGGATCATTCAGACGGTGCTGTATTCGGATTTTTTCTGGATTTATTATACCAAGTGAGTGCTGCCCTGAGGGTCAGGGAGAAAGTGGTGGGCCAGGCTGACACTTTGAAAAGGGTATTGCAGGGCAAGAAATTCAACTTGCCGGTGTAAGAAATTGTAGGGAGAAAACGTGGTTTTAGAAAATCCATCACGCTTTCGATGATCGGTAGGAAGACTTCTTGTATCATAATGCCTGTTAGGGCAACAAAAGGCTTCTTCATAGTCTCATTGTATACGCAGGTATATGTACAGGTAAAAGGCAATCGTAGCTAATGCTGACATTACAGTGGGTCCAAAAGATGTCAGCCGTTCACGATGAGCAGCTACACTGCATCATCCTCCCATGTCTTGCCACGTCACCGCACCACCTCTCTTCTTCTTCCTTAACGCCTCCCCAATCCTCCTCAAAAGGATGCTCAGCCATAGCCATGGCTCTCATGAGAACGTCTCGCTCACCCTCATGCTCAACGCGTTGAATGATCTCGTCCAACACCCATGATCTTGCAATGAACTTTGGGTTGACCTTCTTCATTTCGGCTTCCCGTTCGCCATCGCAATCAGAGCTCCAATCCTGCTTGACTCTTTCGGCCCACTTACCTAACCAGGCGCCTACGCGCTCCTTCGCTGCGGACTCAGTAACGCCGCTGGTAGCAGTCATGCCCTCTGCATGGAAGAAAATGGCAGCTTTCTCTTTCCTAGACTCGTCGCCTTGGAGCTCCGAGACTTTGACTGAGGAAAGGCGGCGGAAGAAATGGTTAAAGTCCAACTCCAGGGCTTCGAGAGTATCTAGCAGCTCGGAAAACAAATCCTCGAAGTCTGTCGCCTGTTCCGAAACCAAGCCAAGTCTTACGCGCATGAGGCGGGAATACTCTGCCAAGAAGACAGCCTTGTACTCTTCACCCACCTGGCCGATGACAGTCTCCGCCCTCTTGATAAGTTCAGGCGCAAAGGCCTCTGTCACGCCCTGCTCAACGAAGATTTCATCGTCCACCCTTGGTCCGGCGCCTATCAGCTCTCCAAAAGTTTCGCCTAGCCGCACGAGGTTCCACCAGATGACACTTGGCTGGTTCTTGTAACTGTATCTTAGCGCATGATCATCGTGGTTGGGTGTGTAGTTCGGATCGAAATTATCAAGGAATGCAAATGGTCCAAAGTCAAGTGAAAGGCCTAAGAGGGATGTGTTGTCCGTGTTCAGTACGCCATTGGTGAATGCGTACGCTTGCCACGCTGCGACAGTCAACGCGTTCTTGCGGCAGATGGCGCGGTAGAGACGGGTGTAGCGGTTCTCTTCTAAACCTTCTGAGCCCTGGATCTTGTCTGCGGGGACGCCTCGCGAAGGATCCGAAGCGGTAGGCTTAGAGGGATCTACGAGAGCCGCTGGGAGCGATTCCCAGCCTGGGTAGACACTTTCGGCAAGGTAATTGGCTAGGATGCGTACTAAGTTCCTGTCGCCGCGAGCACGCATTATGTCAAAGGTGCCAATTCGCAGCCAGGACTGGGCGAAGCGAGCTACTATAGCACCAGGCTCAAGGCGTTCGCGACGAACCCTTGAATTGGGCGTGAGGGTGAGAGCGAGAGCGCGGGTTGTTGGAATGCGGAGGCCGTTGAGGGCTTCCGAGACGATGAATTCTCGAATACTGGATGGCAGGACAGCTTTGCCATCAGCGAATCTCGAGTATGGGGTTCGCCCCGCGCCTTTGAGCTGAACCTCGTAACGAGTCTTCGTAGAGGGATTTGTACATTCGAAGAGGGATATCGCGCGACCATCTCCAAGCTGACCGGCCCAGGAACCGAATTGCCAGCCGCCGTAACATTGTGCCCAAGGATATATGCCTTCTCCCGAATTTTCGTCCCAAAATATCTTGTTCCCAGCCACTGTTTTTTTGAAGTCTTCTGTGTTCTCTTGACCATGTAACAACCCTATGTCTTTCATAGCCGTCTTGCTCACGCCCAACAGCTCTGCGTTCTTGGTCTCTTCGGGCCTGACGTATGTATACAATGCTCCCTTTACCATTCGAGGTCCCAGATCTCCTCTCGGCGCTTTATGCGAAGCTGTCGGCGTCTTGAATGCATCATCTGAGGGGAGATTCGAGGTGAAGACATTGGACTTAGAAAGTTCTTGCAAAGAAACACCACGGAAGGTGCCGTTGTTGGAGCCAGTGGTGGCGCCGTTCGACGTGTGGGCCGTCATTTGGGTTACGAGAGTGATGGGGAGCTGAGAACGACGGGTTAAACCATAGAGAAGCATATACAGCAGCAGGTAGTGGTGCTCATATAGTCAGAAGTTGAGAAACCGCAAAGTGGAAATAATATGGAACAAAATCGAGATCAGACTATCCCATTGTCCGGAAAATCAACGGGATGACGCCAAAAAACCCGCTTATTATCTCCGCAGTCTTATCATATCTCCAGCCGCTAGGCCGCGTATAGCCGGAACTCTCGACCGAACGTCGCCGGACCAACAATATCTGAAAACATCTCAACTCAGACACTTCCAGAAAGCCACTCAAAGCGGTTCCTGGACCCTATGACCTCGTTCTCAAAGACAAGGATACTCTCGATCGGAAAAATCATCCCAAAGACAATTCTATAGCGAAATAATTGCGTGCAAAGCACACTTGAAAGGAACTCAATCTCCACTGAACGTGTGCAAACCTCCTCGAAGTAGAGATTGGCTACTCACAACACCCACACAATGCCTCCGATCATGGAAACTGTTCTCCGAGACTATCTGCATTTGGTAGCCTCAGGGAAAGTCCGCGAAATTTATAAGCTCGATGAGTCCAAGCTGCTGTTTGTGGCTACAGACAGAATATCGGGTATTTGTACGCAACTCGTGTCCATTGAGCCATCGCTGATCCGCATTCAGCTTATGATGTAGTCATGAAGAATGTATGACTACCCGGCGTTGCAGTGGCCGAGAACGAATGGAAATGAGCAGATGGCTGACTCTGATTGGGAAAGTCAGGCCATTGATCAGAAGGGCGCCATCCTTACGCAACTTAGCAAATTCTGGTTCAGCCTCCTTCAATCTGAGATTCCCGATCTCCAGACACATTTCATCTCCCTGGGCATGCCTCCGGCTCTGCAGCAACGAGTGCCACCAGTGATGGTGTCTAAGCTGCAACGACGAAGCATGGTGGTCAAGCGGCTCAAAGTGTTTCCAATCGAAAGCATTGTCCGTGGATACATTACCGGATCTGCATGGAGTTCGTATCAGAAGGACGGCACCGTTTGCGGTATCAAGCTTGGCCAGAACCTACGGGAATCGGAGCAACTGCCAGAACCGTTGTGGACACCAAGCACGAAAGCCGGATTAGGAGGCAAAGACGAGAACATCAGTCCAGCCGAAGGTACGAACTGAACCCTCTTCCCGAGTTGCCTTTTGCCGCCCGTTCAGCTCCTATAGAACGATTCGCTGCTGACTCTAGCCGCAAGCTGCCAAAATCGTGGGGCAAGAGTTCGCAAATCATATCGAATCTCTATCATTGCAAATATACAAGAAAGCCAGCACTTATGCTCACAAGCGAGGTATCATCATCGCCGACACTAAGTTCGAATTTGGACTTGACGAATCAGCCACACCGCCCACTGTGGTTCTCATAGACGAGGTGCTTACTCCGGACAGTAGTCGCTTCTGGAGTGCCGGCACTTGGGAAGTCGGCCGAGGCCAGGACTCGTATGACAAGCAGTATCTGCGTGGTATGTTCAGCTGAGCAGGGTCACGTTTTTGCTAATTCTCAGCATAGATTGGCTAGTGCACAACGGTTTGAAGGGGAAGGAAGGGGTCCAGATGCCACCAGATGTCGCAGCAAACACCATGACCCGTTACAGAGAGGCATACCATACCCTTACTGGGAAGATCTTCGATCCAGCCGCATAGGAGGCTACACTTGATTGACAAATCAGGTTCGTCCCCTTAATACGCCACTCGCCACACAGATCATGCACGAGTGAGACGCGCGATCGGGTGGTCCTGATACGGCCCCAATGTGGGCCCAAAGACCACTGCATCGGAGAAACCTTAACCCACCCCATGAGGCTATTGGATTCGCTTCTCCACGCTGCTGTCAGACATGTCAAGACGCACGCACCGGCATTGGGCAATGGGTACATACATAAACAGCCCGAAGTCGTACCTGCCTCTCCGAACGATACCCAACGCACTCTCGAATATAAGAAGCCTCACAAATCTTCATCTGCACCTCGTTGCCCAGGTCACCCCATCAACAATATAAAAAAAGTCAAATATTCTCTCCTCTCAGGAAACGCTTTATATCCGGTATCGGCAAAGCAACGAAAACAACATACGCACGTATACATCCGGACCACACTCCGTTGCGCAACGCCAATCTTGAATTAGTCCCCGACTGATTGAATTGGATTGCGTGCGTTCTTCCGAATTTCATGGCCGTCGCCCATAATCCACTCAGTTGACTAACAAACGTCAGAGATCGTCTAAGCTAATAAAAGCTGGAGCGAACATCAACACATATCTTGGTCGCACCTTACCGTCCCAAACCCAGCGCCATTGCAGACATCCCAAGCGACGAACCAGCTCATCGGCGATCTCCCTCAGCATACAACCATCTCAAACATGTGTACGTCTTCTCGCCATCATCGCTTCCCCTTACCATCTGGTATCTAGAGTTGTGACCCACGCTCGAAGATTACTTCCTTCGCTTCTTGACCCCACCCCACGAATCATCATATCCGTTTATATGGCACTGCTGATATGAAAGCGACGGTCAGGCCACATGGAAAATATCCACTTCTCGTGCGGTCACCTGGAGGATACCCGATACGAGATGTGCCCGCAAGCCATGACCGAGATGAACCACGTCACCACCACCCACCAGAGCACGAAGAACTACCCCTGCGCAGCATGCTTCGGGAGAGGAGTGGAGGAGAAGGCGAAAGCTGCCAGGGAAGCGCAGGGAAAGAAATGATACCAGTCGAGCTTTGAGGCGCTGCCGATCGTGAGGCGGGGGGACAGCAGTACCATGGACGAGCGAAGATTTGAGCAACTAGGCGAAAGTTCTTCCTGGCGAGGAGCATACGGTGTGCCGTACTACTATTCACGTACATAGTTTGAGGAGTCTCGGTATTTGATGGAAATTTCAAAGTCAGCAGAGGAAATTACTTTCGGCTACTGATATATGTGCAACGTCAATTGGGGCATTAGGAAATACTGTATTGCTTCACGTGACAGGGTTAGATGTACTCGTACAATAGCTTTTCCAAATTATCGAAGTAGATGGCAAGCTCAAGAAACATTAAAGGATATACTCAAACGCACCAGAAGATCCAATGCAAGCCATCTCCGCGCTCTCCCATCCCATCTCTCCACCCCTCTCCACCACCACTCCCAGCTCAAGAGGTTCCATTAACCTGACTCCCATCGGCGCTCTCATCCTCCTCCTTCTTGATATGCTCCTGCATACTACTCCCCTCCTCCACCTTCGAAAAGCCAATCTTACTCTCCCCCCTCCCCCTCTCCGGCCCCACACTCGCATCCCGCGCATCCGGCACGCTCCGCCCCTCAAGATGCCATTGCTGAATACTCCTAATAATATCCACACTCAACTGCCCATTCTTCTTCAGTGCGTTCTCCCAATGCTGCGGGATGGCATCGCTAAGCGTGAGGAAACGCGCGATCGAATTCACCATCATCTCGCGCATGATGTTGTCTTCGTCTGTGTTTGCGTACACGTATTGCACACGCCTCAAGCCCGGGTATGTCTCGTTATTGTGATAGAACGCCCTCACCGTCTCCACGACATCTTCGCTCAGCTTGGCGATCTGGAATTGCTCGCTCAAGAAGTAGAGGTCGAGTAGTGGTCCGACATCTTTCTCCGCCTCGGGGTAGCGCAGAGCGCGACTGTAAAGCCAGCCGACGAAGAGCTCGAAGGGGAGGTCGTCGGAGTCGGGGAGGCCGAAGGTTTTGGAGGAGGCGGATTCGTGGGCTTCTTTGTTGTAGAAGCGGGCGCGGAAGAAGGGGGAGTGGTGGCAGAGGAGCTTTTCGTGGAGGACCCAGTGGGTGTTTTCCGGGCCAACGTAGATGTCTACTAGGGAGGTTGTTAGGAGTCTGTGAGTTTTGTTAGTGGGTGTTTACAGGTAAAGGATTGACAGAATCATAAGACGTACTCGTGAAGAGGCTTGTCTGGAGGGGCGGAGTTTGATGCTGTAGAGGACATGGTTCGTTGTAGGACGAGCTCACGTGGGGCAAAGGGAATGCCTTTTAAAAACAACGAGGGCTCTTGATATGAATATTACTAAATCACAATGGGTGTATGACGAAGGGAAAGAAGAGCTCTTGTTGGCTGGGTTTGTCGAGAGAGGCTGGGATGAATTTCCTTGCCAAGGCTGATCTCCCTTCTTCAAAATTTGGGGGCCATTTCAACTTTCGCAACATTCATTCATATCACATCACCTTCGAGGAAGGTCTGGAAAGGATGATTGGATGGACGACTCTCTCCATTAGAAGCAGAAGTGTTGCCATTCAAGGTCAACGCCACAAACCTTTTTGTCCGACCTCGCTCCTTTCTCTTGAGCTGAAACCTTCAGCTCTGCTTACTTTGCCACCACATAATTTTGATCACTTGGAAGGTCATGGGAGAGATGATCTCGACTTTTTCCAGGCTAATCGCCAATCACTGTCGCTGCCTCAGTATGTTTTAACAAGTCTATAGGAGAGCCTTTCGCCGTCGACCAAAATGCTACGCATACGTTGGGGTTTTTTCCCCTGGGAAGATCTTACACTCCCGGAGGCCAGGTCTTAGCCAGTAGCCCTTTCCGATACCATCCATCATGATCTATCATTCGCATCGAACTTTGCCTGCCAGAACCCCCTGAAATGCTTCTCGAGCCCCGCTTCCCCAAGATCCTTAACCTCCTTCGGCGTCAGCTTGAATGTCATGGCCCGCAGGTAATCACTCAAGCGCTCCTCTTTTCCACTTGTCGTGATGGCAACAATATCTTGGTCAATGCACCACCGCAGAGAGATTTCCCCCTTACTAACGTAGTACTTCTTCGCCAGCGCAGCCAGCATATCGTCACAGGGCCCAGGCTTTGCCTTGGTCGCAGCCGTCAAGGGACCGTACGCGGCTGTAGCGATGTTTTGTGATTGTTGATAGGGAAGGAGATTCTTGTGCTGTAGGTAGGGATGGAATTCGATTTGATTGACTGACGGAGGTACCTTCGCTGTTGCAAGCATTGCTTTCAGGTGTGGCTCGAGGTAGTTCGATACCCCTATCGAACGAGCCTTTCCTGAAGCTTTGACTTCCTCCATGGCAGCCCACGCTTTCTGGAGATCTTCGTCTGTCTTCGCGAAGAAGGGTGAGTGAATCAGGTATAAATCGACATAGTCCACCTGTAACTTTTTCAAGCTTGCGTCAATCGCTTTAGGTATGTCCGCAATGTTTGTGATAACTTTGCTGGTGATAAAAAGATTTGCCCGGTCCACCTTGCTCTCCTTGATCGCGACGCCCATCTCGGGCTCGGTGTTATATAATTCTGCATTGTCAAGATGGGTGTAGCCTAATTTGAGGGCTGTTTTCACTCCTTCGACTGTCTCGCGGTCGATGGAGCCCCCGGAGGATTTGTACCAGGCGGTTCCCGCTGCGGGGCGTCAGAGGTGGGTATGGGTGATATGGGGATGAAGCTTACTGCCGTATCCAAGCTATTGGAACGTCAGCTCCGATCTCTTGTGAGGAGGATGGCCTGTACCCACCATTGGAATTGAGGTACCATCGTTGAGCTTCAGCGATGGTATGGGAGTATGAATGTTCGCCATTGCGCCTGTGGTGCTTAGAAATCGTCTAGAGACTGGATTTGAGGTGTTCGAAACCGGTGAAGTGCCTGTGTATGGGAAGCTTTCCACAATGGGTTGCAGACGCCTGAACGTTGGAGTCTAGAAGGATGTTTCGTGGCACAAAATGTCCCCACCGCTGGTGGAGATAACGGATATAAAGTAGGCACAGCCTTTTCGAAAGCCTGGGCAATCAAAATGCGCGGGAGAAAGACTTACCAAAACAAACCAAAATCAAAATTTTAACTCATCGTAATGTACATACAAGATTATTAGCTAGATCAGTATTTTTCAAACAGTAAGTACAGCTAACCTCGTTAAAACCTGCAGCTTAAACCTCGTATTTCTTCCTGCAGGAATGCTCGTTGATTGCTCATCATATTTGATTTGGCAATTTGGCTTGTTCACTCATACAATCTACGTGCGAATGTGCTACGGTCATACATTGAAAGAACATTACCTTTATCAGCTTCAATGTGACCTCGAAGGTCGCCATCATCACAATGCCTGAAATACTTCTATTCTAGTCTTTCGTAGAAGCATTATCACAGCTATGGCTACGTGTTCCTTCTTAGGCCAAATAGCTACTTCAATTGCTAATTTTCCGTTGATCAGCCAGGCGGTTTCCCCACAAAATTTCAAAGCAGTATTTGGCAGCTCTCCAGCTCCTCTAAAGATCGATGTAGCCCAGCCTTTCTCGCGGAAACAGTCTTAAAGGCCTCTCTCACTCGCTATGTGGTGGCTCCATCACCGCTCGAATCGCACCGACGCCATCCCATTAATGTTCATCCAGAGGTGGCCCCGTAACTTCATGGAGGTCGGCAACATCCTCCCTGGCCTACTCAGTGCGCCCAATGCCTCCATGCCAGCCTTCCACGTCGTAGCGCCCAGCATCCCCAGTTTCTCATTCTCGCCTGCTCCCCTAAAGCCAGGCTGGGGAGCCCGCGAGTTAGGTAGTGCCTCTAACGCACTCGTGCAGCAGCTCGGCTATAGCAAATTCGTGATCCAAGGCGGCGATTTAGGCGGCGCCATTTTACGTCACATGGCTGGAGATGACCTTTCATCTGTGGTATCTGTGATCGAGAATATGCGGGTTGTAGCGCCTAATGCTACTGATTTGCAAAGGTCTGTGGAGGGTTTCACAACAGCCGACGAAAATCTTACTATCACGAATTTGATTAGATTCGACACTGAGGTTTCCCGGATATCTTCTCGAGCAAGAGACGTAACCCCTGCAGGTCGCGATTGGCATGACAGACAGCCCGGTGGGGAACGCGATGTGGATCTACAGTTTGAGGACGCCATCACTTGGTCGACGATGTACTATATCCAAGGACCCTATAGCGGAATGCACTTCTACAAGAAATCTCTGAGAAAGTTACACTACAGCTTTCGCTTCTTCCATCGTCTTCCTCTGCTCTAATAGGTAAACCAGGGGACTTTTAGCGGCTACGGATTTGAGAACGCATACCCCTACGTCGATCGGGCCGTGGCCACAAGCGATTTCTCGAAAGATTTCTGGTTCGGAAGGGTAAGCTCATAGTCCTCTTAGCTACTAGATTTGATGCTAATACACTTCTCTAAAGCCGTTGGACTGGGCTCGACGCAAAGGTAACGTACTCGTACGCAATGTGCATACTAGTGGAGGTCACTTCGCGGCGCTGAAGTTCCAGATCTCCTCTTAGGAGATATCTGGGCCTTTTGGGGAAATGACTCGCTGTCGAATACGGGAGTCTTTCGCAAATGAAGCTGATGGCTTTTAGAGGTCATAATTTGTGAAATAAAGAGAGCGTATCTAGATGTCCTTTGTATCATTTCGGCTTTGAGCATGTAATGCAGGTTCAGCAAAAATTCCTCGTTCCTTTCTCCCTCAGACTTAAATGACTGCACCCAACAAACGTTCTTCAAGAACCATGATCTCTACCCATGAGTCAGTGGAATTCCTTCGCAGCCGGACAATTTACATGCGTAAAGCCCCATGCCCATCAGAGAACCTCGGACCATTCTTCAAGCATGGTCGACCAAATTACCCTCTGCCCCGTAATCTCGGATCTCTACTAGCATCGTAAGTACTCCTCCTCTCGTCCACCCTCGCAGTAGAGACGTTCGCTGAAGCCGGCACAATGGCACTACTGCCCCCATAAAAATGCCCTCCCTGCTGCGCCTCCTTAGCCTTCTCCACCGCCATCTTCAACGGCCTGATTTGCGCTTCATAATCGTTCAGGTTAGCCACCGTCCTCTTCGCGATTCCAACATGATCGTTCGATGCATCAACATTGGGATTGGGATTGAAGACTGCCTGTGATCTGCGGCTTTTCTTGACTGTAGATTTGACGGTCGAGTGACGCTTCCAGGGTTGTTTGGCGGCGGCTTTGAAAGCGTCGGGGTGGGGTTCGGGTTGGTGGAATGTTGGATTGGTGGGGGTTGATGGGGAGGCATATGTGAGTTGGCAGAGGCCGGCTGTGCGGATTGTGTCTCTGTGGATGGTTAGTGGGAAATTGGTTTCGGGTCGAGGGGGAGGGATACTTCATGTTTTGTTCATGTTGCTCGAGGTGGAAGGCCGCGAAGGCGAGTTTTAGCTCGTGAGTGGCAAGTGGTGGAAGGGAGAGGCTGATATGCTTTTAGAAGGTATTGGAATATCCGGGTGGGCTTGTGTACCTTGCAAAAGGTTGGAGAACGAGAGCCTGCATTGAATCGTTGGTTGTTCCCAAGCTTGGATTATGCATAGAAGGCTTATGGGTATCAATATTATGGAGTAGTCAGAGCATCAACGAACTCACCATCCTAGCTTGACGCGATCAGACAAGTCTATCTCTGCTGAAGTGTGTGTCTGACAATCAATAGTCCGAAGTCAAGTTACGAGGATATGAAAAGCTGCCTCAAAGAACATTGAGCATTGGCAAAGCCGATTGTGAGAATGTTATCGTTCACCAATCGTTTAGCTTGACCATGAATAACAACGCCAAGAGGTGTAGATTGATACTTGACGATAACCAATCATCACATGACGGCTAAGCCCGCGAACTAAACTAGTCGGAGGTTTGGGTTTCAGAATTCCCGCTTGCCTCCGCTCGAGAACAACGAAAATACAAAGACAAAATTCAGAAGAAAACTATGCATAGTGTAGTGGTACAGGAAAGATCAATCTATCATTTGATCCGCAAGCTTGTGCTTTTAGAAGCTCTATTCATAGATTGGAACGAATAGTATGGCAGCCGGTGTCAAAAATGTTATATACCTGTCAAAGCCGCAGTTGTAAAGCATGGCTATCATCTAACCTTTTGTGGCTTTTTAATATTCGAAATGCGAGGTCGAAAAAACTGACCTTTGCAAGAATGGTTATATATTAAAAACAGCGAGACCTACAGTAAAACTGTCTAAAACAAAGCTGTAAAAAAGAGATAGATCTAGAACTCACATGGCAAAATTGATACCTCAAAATCAACTGTTGTGAATCTACGAAGGGTTGTAGATGTTCGAAGTTGGATCCATATCAATATTCTCTTAATAGTAGGACCACTCCTTTCTTGGCAACGTGCCAGGTAGCGTGGAGTTAAGACCGCAATGTACACAGAATTCCCAATCCAAGTACAAGGTACAACCCATCGACTTCAACCTAGTCCCAAATTCTGGCACGCGGTGTATAATGAATCCCGATCAAAATGAGACTTCACAACATTATTATTCCTCCAACGCTACGACCAGATTTCAGGAGTCGGATGAATATCCGTCATGCTTTATAGGGTTTCCGAAATTGTTGTGGAACCAGCCATGTATATCACTGAAGACGCCGGGCGACGCCGAGCGCTTGATAGCCGTACTGGTTGCTTGTAGCGGAAGCGGACCAGCCGCTATCAGGAGGGAAAACGATGCTATCATAGGCAAGATGGAGAGGGAGAGATGCATGTTGACGTTAACCGTGAGTTCTGATGTGGAGGCCAAAAGGTATGAGATGGAGAAGGCGTAGGATAAGAAATGTGATGGTAGGAAGGTGGAAGTTGTAAGAAGGCTCGACGTTGTAGTACTTGTGGCTGAGGTGAGGAGTTCCTCAAACCCTTTGTTTGCGCATGTGATCTGGAAGATAATGAATATCTGACGTGAGGCGAGAAAACCCGTTGGTCTCTTAAGACAATGGATTGCGAGAACAATAGATCTTGGTCACATTGATTCGCCATAGGACTCATTCACAATGGTCACTGGTCGGTTGAGATTATGAGTCTTGCTGTCCCACGTGCACGAAACCTGGAGCTTCGGACTATTATGCCTACGGCTGGCTCAGCCAAGTAATCCAATAGTCATCTGATCGAAGCCACTTCTGTAATTGATCACACAAATGTTTGTGCTACTTTGGTATCGCGAGATAAGCGCTTGTTTTAGATCTATCTTGGGTACAAGAACTCTGCTTTATCAACCTTCTCCACTCATGAAATCTATCATCAATCCGTCGACTCCTAAAAGGGAGGGACAGACGATACAGAAAAAGCGTCTCGTTAATTTACCAGACGAATTGTAAGGAATTCTTCGCAGAATTCTCTTCCTATTAAATAACAATCCACAGTCTCAAGACATGAATTTAGAGGAAGATTGCGAGATCTTGCCCCAAGCCAATCTCGAGACATGTCTTGCGACTTGCTTCCCGGCCTAGACAGGTAATGCTAGTCCTCGAATGCCTCAGGCTTAGGAAGGTCATTTCTCACCTACCTCGAAATGACAAACGACTGTGGGTTGCACTCGTGTCGAAAAGATTCAGGGAAATTGCGGAGAAATTTCTCTACCATACTATGAGTGTGGACGCTCGATGCTCAGAAGGAGAAGCCAACGGCATGCAGCCAGCGGATGAGATTGTATCTACGTCCTAGTTTCCCCACAGCTCTGTTGTGGTCTCCTCCGCCCAGCGAGCAATGTTCGGGCCAGTCACCCGCCTTACCGACCGCCGGAAACGAGACTTCAAATTAGCCTTGCGTGTTGCCAACCTGTCTCTGAATGTCCGAGAACACCTCTGGTATCATCCCCTTGGGGAGCACCTCCGACTGCCTAGATGTCTATCGTCTCTGAGACATCTATGTCTTAGGCCGCCGCCATTCACCCAAGGCTATCCGGCTGGCTTGCCAATAGAATCACTGCGGCTGGAGTTTAACGAGTTCGATTTAGGGGAAGACGCAAGTCCAAGACTCAAAATAGCGAGTAAGTACCTTCATCTTCTTGTACTATGTCGGCTGGAAGCAGAGAAAATCACCTTCATCCTAGAGTCCAACCTCAAGCCTTGATTTCCAGAAGACTGTCGCCGAAGCTCTCCTGTCGAAGACCTTCGCTTACTCAAAGTCTACAGCCATTGTGGTTCTCAGCCGTTGACATAATGTCTATCCTCTTTTCAAGCCTTGAAGCGTCCTGTCCTCGACGTAGAAATGGGTGAAGATATACTAGACAGATTTTTCGGCTTTAATGACGGGCTCTTAGCCCAGAATACCTCACTTGAAGAACTTTAAATCCGTGCTAGTTGCATACCCCACCTCTTTGAACCCTGCTGGGATGCGGTCCATTTCAAAAGCTTCACCAACCTCCGAAGGCTAGCTATCCGCACTGCGTGCTCGTGGAGAGGAGCCATTCGGGACTGTACAACCTCCTTCCGCCTTCTTTGGAAAATTTGCAGCTGGAGATTGGCGTACAATTCGTCTAAAATTCCACCATGGTTACCGTGAACTCCATCTGCAGGAAGTGCAGACATTCGCAAGCAAAAAAGACTGATGTTGCCCCAATCTGAGAGACGTGATCTGGTGGCGTGTTACCACTGACAACGACTGGATGATGGCCAGGTATGCACAGCGCAAAAGGAACGCTCGTAGCGTGCTGGAGAAAATTCGACTGGCTTTCGAAGACATTGGCATCAAATTTGATACCATAACCACGCCATCCTTCGAAGAGACTCCCTTCGGACAGACTTTGATTCAGTAACTGAAGACATGACTTTGTCGATATAGAATGGCAACTGAATGTCGTTTATGGCTTGGGCGAGTCTCAATAAAGATTGACACCTGACAAGAGTATTCATACATCTACATAATCGGCGAGCTTGCAGGGTGACAGTACCTCAAATGTACAATGATCACTTAATGGCGCCATAGAAGTTGACTAATATTGGGGTAACAACTCTATGATCATGTATTTCAGACGGTAATGCGCCACCACACTTGGGTGACCTTACATCCAATAGTACTTCGTCATCATTTAATTATATGTCCGTCGATTACACCACCTTCAGTGCCACCGTTGTTGGCCAGCTGATTGTTAGTATCTTACCAAGTATCCAAAGGTCTGCATCTATCTCCATCCACCTTTCTTTCAGAACCCTCATTCACTTGCTATAGAGAACCCAAACAGGGCCGCAAAGCTTCACCGACTTCCCAGACGAAATCCAGCCAGGGCTCCTCGCTCAGCTCCCTCGTGATGGCGCCCTGCCACAATATCTCTCGTGCCACACCGCTTCCGAAATCTCGTTGAGGAGTTTCTCTATCAGTCTATCCAGCTATACGTCCGCTTCTCGGAAGACGAGATCCGTAATCCACCTCCGAATGATCATGATTTCCCAAGCTTCAAACATTTCTCCAGGCTCAGAGGTCACATTCAAGTCAATCCAACATTAGCGTCTCCGGTCCAGGCATTGCATCTGACAGTCCCCAACAATCTCTGGTATTGGGTGCCATATTTTGGACACGAGAAATTGACGATGAGCCCGCCAGCGCTCAAGCATTTGTCATTGAGTTCGCCTCCTCTTCTAATGGCTATCTCAAGTGAATCTCTACCTCTGCTGCAATCTATCAGGTTCGCTTTCGACAAAGATGGCGACCATTGTCCTTTGTACAGAAACTGGCTTGCGGTTGGTGCACCTTTAGAGATTACGGCGAAGCACCTCTACATGCCAACGCTGCGCAAAGTTCAGGCTGAGAATGTATGGTTTTCACCTTTTTCGACCGCGAACGCTTCCTCCCACCACAGAATCAACGCACTTCGCCTGTGACCATCTTCGATTCCTCGATTGCCCAGGAGGCGTGCCGGACGAGACGCTGGAGGCTCTCATCCTTTCGATCGAGCGATTGAAGCGCCTGGTTCTAGCTTCCCATGTGGAAATCTATCTTCCACCGCACTTTACGGCAGAAATGGATACCCATGTGGATCCAATGTACATCAGCGTCTTGGAAGCCGCTCATAGCGCATCTTTAGAAGAATTGGCCGAAACCTGCAGTGATAACGGTCAATCAATGCTGTCATTGGGCATCAACAGTCTTCGATCCTTCACTTGCCTCAAGAGATTTTCAATACCAGAAGATCTCCTGGTAGATGATCCCTGCTATGCTTTTCTGTTATAGCTACTACCCCCTTAACTGGAAGAATTCCAACTCCAATACTCTAGAGGAGACGCGCAAGATAACGACCCATTGCATTCGAAGAGTGTTGGAAGAATGCAATGCCTAGCGGAGAAAATAACTGTCTATTTACCGAAGTTGAAATGTGTGGTCTGGTGGTATCAGCAGTTCGCTGGCTGGGCAGTCGAAGACACTAATGGACCGCATTATTTCGCGGCTGATGATTTCATAGTGCTGGATCGGGCGTTCGAGAGAGTGGGGGTCAAGTTTGAATAGGTGTCGACACCATTCTTCAAGGACAATCCCTTCGGGGCACCACTGTATGCGTGATTCTGCATTGTAGGCCTTTGGGGACCATGTTTCTTGAAGCAGCGGCATCGGATGCAGCGAACAGTCATGCCCACGGCGTGAAGTATCGTCTGAAAGAGCTAGAGATCCTGATTCACAAGACATCAAACACACGTTTGCCAAAAAAATCAAAGACATTTCGGGTCAGCCACGCGTCGACGTTTGCGTCAGTTCAATGTTGTAGATAACTCCCTATAAGCTGCTGTTAACTTCGCTGATAGTCTACATCAATCCCAAACTAGTCCAAACAGTACCTTTACCTCCACCTCCACCTCAACAACCAAACCATCCTAGCAACCCACTTCTCCCCACCTACACATAACTGAGCAAACACCCCCCAATCTCCCCAACCCCCGAATCCTCCACGAAAATCCTACTCCCAAAACTCCCATACTGCTGCGCAAACCCCACAATCCCCTTGACCACACTCGCCAATACATCATACGTCATTCCCGGCCCCTTCCTGTCCCCAGCATAAACGATGAAGAAAGCATGCTGATAATGAAACTCTGTATCAATTCCAAACGGTACGTCCCCGCCCGCTTGGACAATCTTGTCGATGCTGACGAGGAGGGTTTGGATTAGGACTGTAAGGACGTTCGAGAGGGGGATATTGGCGGTGTAGGCGGAGAATTTTAGGGTGAGGGAGGTGGAGGGTATTTCGAATTCGGAGGGGTCAGGCGGGCGCGAGGTGAGGGGGCTGAGGATGGGATTAGTTGTGGAGTTAAACGAGGTTAGGGAAGTGGAAATGAGGGTGCACCCTGATGTGGAGCTTGTCAGTGCAGTGAGGTTGAGTATGGAAGCTGCGTTAGCAAGCTGTGATGGTAATGTGCGGAGATTTGTTTGGCCGGGGGATACGGCCGTCAAGATGTCTGGTAGTACTGGAGGTGCTGCTCCTAGACTGAGAGCACAGAGGCTGATCAGAGCGACAAGATAGGTGGATCGAGGGAACTCCATCATTACACTGAGGCAGCCAGTGGTCGTGACGTCTGACTCGGAAGATATAGGGGACACAGGTCTCAATTTGAGGTGTCCTTCGCAGCCAGCAGATGCGATTGACGGCATTTGCTACAAGAATGTCGCTTGTTGAATAACGCGACTAGCCGTCAGCGCGTAGCAGTAGAACGTATCGCATGCGAAATCATGCAGTCGATGGAGAAGCGCGTCAAGCAGGTCAAGAGCAGACGGAGTCTGGAATCATAAGTTGGCAACGTGATTGCGCATATATTGCAGTAATCCAACGCAGTCTTGTGGGGACACGTTTTAGCCACGGTCAAAACAACGAATATTGTGCCATAGATGTTTTCGGTATAGGAGGGTGTATTTGGATAGCAGACTGTAGAAAGAAAACCAAGTTTGAAGGCTCTTACAGAGGGCATCTCAAAACCAATCACGATCTTCAACAGTCAATGATATGTCACCTCCGACAAATCAACCTTACTGGCTATACAGCGTCGTTCCCCCCATGGTTTTGGAGTGGACTCCTTGTCGAAAGGTCGGCCTCATCTTGGACGATCCTGTTGGTAACGCTTGTGGAGGAGCTCGGCTGCTCACTGGTCGCACCACTGTCAGGCTGTCGCACGTGGTGACCGAGCTCGATATGATCGACGAGTGCGTCGTGTGTACCATTGCCTGTGGTTGGCGAGCTAGGTGTAGATGTGCCCGACCGAATAATAGAGCCGCCGATCTGAAATACAGGACGAGCAGGCTCTTCTCGCCCACGCTGTCCATTCCCTTGACGACTCCTATCACTTACATGTGTATTCTTGACCCGATTTCCAATGCGGAAGGGGGCATCGGGTTCTTCCGGATCGTGGCTATTGGAACGAGAACCAATCCTGCTAGACATTGTGCGAGGGAGATGATATCCTAATTTGCCAACCGGAACACTCAGACCATGAACGACCTATGATGTGGGTAGTAAGTCAACGTTTTGGCATTGGGAGAGAGGGTTACTGACAATACTGCACACAGCTAAAAACCAGATGACGACGGTGAAGATATCCTTTAACCTCGCTGCGTCTTCCCTAATAACACCATCGACGGTGATTTGCCCGAGGAATTCGAGACTGACGTAGAGATAGAAAACCGCGCTGACTCCAATAGGCCCGAAGAATCCAACAAAGAGAGCTTGCTGCTTTTGTTCAATCTGCCAGATGTTCCAGTGCATGGCGAAAACGATGGGAACTCGGCGAAAGAGTAAAATGAGGATACCTAGGAAGACAAGTCGATAAATGGGTATCACATCATTATTCACGAAGCTAGACCACGGACAGACGGCACCGAACCACAAGAATATCGAAAGATTGAGTAACATGTCTATTGTGGGTTGCAACGAGTCGTCTAGAGTCTCTAAGCGAAACCAGTCACTGCGGTAAGTAATGTCAGACTTGTCTGAGTATTCTTGGCTACAGAGAAGCTTTCCGATAAGGATTACGGCTGAAGAGTGAGGGTGACTTACTCGAGTGTGAACGTATTGCCGGCAATGAAACATGCCAGGACATCATCACTTCCAATCATACCGCATGTGCCAGTAATGAAAAGTGCCAAAGTGATGGCAAACACAAGAAAGCTCTCTCTGTCCACGAACTTTCTCTGCTCGGCCCAGTGCAGCAATTCTTTGGCGATCCAACCCACAGTAGCTCCATAAACGACACTCAGTAGGATCGTGTACCCCCAGGTCTCCCCAAACCAGTAAGCCATGGCCAGTCTTGCGCCGCCTGGTTGGCCAGCCCCCCCTGAGTCCACGTACTTGATGAGATACAACGCGAAGAACAGGAAGGGGTACCCCAATCCATCGTTTGCACCGGATTCAGCAATGATGATCTTCTGCAGATCTTTGGGTATATTCTGGTCTGCAAACTTGCCCTTTACGATTGAATTGGAGAGGACAGGGTCGGTGGGGGTCACGCACGCTCCTATTGCCAGAGCGTGCAGAAAGGATAATTCCGGGACCATTCCCCAGACCAAGAGGCTACTGCTGATCCACATCGCAGTCAAGCCTGGGCCAAGCAGAAGGGCCAGACTCTTCCATTCTTTCTGTAGATATTTGCTTGGCAGCTGCACGCCGGCCAACACCAACTGTACGCCTAGAACGAGCCTTGTAAAGTATAGTGTGGCTGCATCAAGGTTGTCTTCGGAGCCGAGAGCGTAGTCTAAAGGCCTGATGAGGTTTGTAGCATGCGGCGAGAAGACGACGCCAGCGACCAGGGATATCAGGGCTTCAGAAAGGTAGAATCGCTCCTTGAAGAGGTAGGATACCAGACCGAATATTGTAATGAACCCGCCGAGTACGGCTATATGCACGTCAGTGCCAACGGATTTAACGAGGGGAAACAATACTTACCACAGACGATGTTGAAGTTGGTAACAGCGAGTGTAGGCATGCTTGCAAAGGTTATTTGTACTCACCCAAGGATATACTTGACGGTTACCCGCGCTGTTGCATCCAATGTCGTGTCAAATCTGCTTCTTCTTTCCCGCTGCGGCCGCAAGAGACAGGCCGTAAAGCCAGGGTTATTGCACTCCTGATCGAATGAACTTCATTCTTATATAATAATTGAAAGACCGCAACTCCAAATTGTTTGCAATTATAGAGAACGAGGAAATGAACTGCTATGTTTGACTCAGTCCTGTGCACGATGGAAAAAGAGGGGATCTGTTTGGCACCAAGCCCTCAAAGTAACTTATTGGGACTACCCACGCTCATCATCGCCAAGATGATTTGCAAAGTGAGCCCTAAAGGTGCCCGGAGCCGCCCCCGGAAGATCGTCATTCTATCGCCTGGAGGGCAGCTTAGGGGCTAGCTTAGGGGCTACTTTAGGGGCCCCACCTTGCAAAATATTTTGGCGATGACGAGCCACGCTATCGACACAATAATTTGCAAGGAGGGGTCCCTAAGCGAGCCACCAAGCGAGCCCCTAAAGTCCCCTCGCGGTAGCTCCGGGGCTCTCAATGCAAATTAAAGTATCTTGTCGATAGCGTGCTACTGACGCTACTGCAAGTTTGACAAATGCACTGACCACGAGGCCAACTCCAATGCCTGTATCGTTTGGATGGCTTTTGTCAATATCTATGTCTGATACTGCATCCCAGTAAATGCGGGGCTGCATGAACAGTGGGTTTACGCAATTGGTGTTGGTTGAGGCTCCGAGGATTACAACGACAAGCATCTGGAAAGGCAACTCCTCGCTTGCACTGCGTTTCTAAGGACACTCGATTGCGTGCTCATGGGGTTTATCACTAAATGACCTTGCAAGAATGGCCGTCCAGGCACAATATGCAGTCAGTGGCAGGGGAGGTCCTCCTAAAGTGCAGAGGTAAGGATACCTAATCTCTATGATGCTCGATGACCATTATTTGATCTAAGATACTGCTACAAATAGTGACATGCGAGTTACTGAAGGGAATACAAAAATTGAAAGAATGTTTGTGATAGTGGAAAAAGCGGGAGATCACTGCGGCTGTATTCCCGCGCGCTTGGCAGGGCTCCAAGATAGAGTCTCACCAGAGCTCACACAGCATCAAAACTGAAAGCTCTTGTCCGTTGTCCGCAGATTCATCCAGAGCCTGCAGCTATCCCAGATCGTCTGGCCCAGGCCTCTAAAAGCTTCAAACATCAATATTGCTGCCGCTTTCCAAATCACGAAAAGGCCAACGCTTTTATGGGTTCGTGACCTTGTTTACCGATTTCCACATGCTATACCTAAAGTTTTGACACGGCTTGAAAATAACAACATGGATGACACAGCTTCAGTAAAGTCCGCGTCCTCAAACGGAACGAAGAGGAAGAGAGAGAAGGAGGAGAAATTCTACGCAGTCCGCGTTGGAAAGGAGCCAGGCGTATACCGCCAGTGGAACCAGTGCTTAGAGCAAGTGAAGGGTTACAAAGGGGGGACTTGTAAGCTCGGTACATTTGACAACCAGAGCACAGGAAGCTGATATTTCACAACCAGTCAAGTCCTTCTCCACGCTTACCGACGCAGAGCTCTTCGTCGCGGGCGAGAACCCCACACAAACCGCAACCGATGGCTCATCACCGCCCACCAAGTTCTACGCCGTGAAGAGTGGGAGGATACCTGGGATCTACTTGGATTGGCCATCAGCTCAGAAACAGATCGTTGGCTGGCAGGCACCCAAGCACAGGAAATTCGCAACCCGCGCTGAAGCCCAGAGATTCTTAGACGAAGATGATGCACAGAAAGAAGAATCACCTACATCAGCCGAAGCAGACAACCTCCACTCAGTGACCTATCATACATCCCCCGTCGAACCAGACGAGCAACCCCCTGCGCGAAAGAAAACAAAGAAGAACACCAATGGCACAAAAGCAGCAGTAACGCAATACAACGAAACAGACTATGAGCCTGGTACTGCACCTATGCCTCTAGATGCAGAAGATGGTTTTGATCCGAACGTGGTCTACGATTCAGAGAAGGGGCAAATCGTCTACAAAACCCAAGAGCAGCGACAAGCTACCAAATCAATGTCTTCACGAGATTCTCAGACGGAGCCAATACGTATCTATACAGACGGTAGCTCATTAGGCAATGGTACAGCGGGAGCCTTCGCCGGCATAGGCGTCTACTTCGGTCCAAACGACAAGAGGTACGTCCCACCCATTCCACTTGTTCTCCCCGTTCCTTACCAACCACCCCTACCCCATCTTCCAATCCACTAACCCCCTCCACCTTCTAGAAACATCTCCGAAACCCTCTCTGGCACCCGTCAAACTAACCAACGCGCCGAACTAACCGCCATCCTCCGCGCACTCGAAATCACCCCCCGCAACCGCGACGTCGTCATAATAACCGACTCCAAATACGCCATCGACTGCGTCACCGTCTGGTTCGAAAATTGGCGAAGGAACGGATGGAAGACGGCGGCCGGTAAAGCCGTCGAGAATAAGGATATTGTGGAGAATGTGTTGTCGAAGATTGGAGAGAGGGATACGTGTAGAGTGAAGACGAGTTTTGAGTGGATTAAAGGACACGCGAATCATCCTGGAAATGTGGAGGCTGATAGGCTGGCGGTAGATGGGGCGAGGAAGGGGCCGGGCGAAAAGGTGTGAGGGTTGGTGGTGGATCCATCAAAAGTGTCGCTACCGATATCATAAGGTAAGTATCAGGATTATTGTGCATAGAGAATCTCAGAGCTATGCCGTCATGCTCAAGACTAGAATCTCGAAGGGATCAACACAATGCAGCACGCAGTGCGATCATATAGCAGCATGTCCGTTGCTGGCCGTAGCAAAGTCGAACTACTTTCGAAGATCTTATGACATTTCTTTACGTCGCTTATGCTCTTCAACGATTCCTCTACAACTTCGGTCTTACCCGCAACACGTTCCCCTCCAACCCAGCAGGCCTATCATAAATCACCTGCTCCAGAGCGCGCGTATTGACCTTCGCATCATCAGCTCTCAAATTCACTTCCTCAATCCAAGCAAATATAGTACTCACCTATCTCACCCCCAACCCCCTTAACCTCTCCACACCTAATAACCTTATCGCCGTCTGTACCTCCGCATCCAAAATTTCAAACGTCCTCTCCACCCCCTTCACGCCCCCAGCCGCCAGCTCCCATAACGGCGCGCGCCCAATCCCAACGCCTTTGGCGCCTAGACGTAGCGCTTTGACGACCTCTGTTCCTCGCTTGATACCGCCGTGGACGAGGACGTCGAGCCTAGAGAAGACGGAGGGGCAGTATTTTCTGATTTCGAGGAGGGTGTGGATGGATGGGGGGGAGTGGTCGAGAGCGCGGCCACCGTGGTTGGAGAGGATTATGCCGGGTATTTGCGGTACGTGGAGGGAGACGAGGTGGGTGTCTTCGTCTGTATGGGTGGCATTAGTACTTGAATGGTGCGGGTGGAATTAATTGACCAAAGATCGCTCGGAAGTACGTACCTATTTGAATGCCTTTTAGGACGATTGGGAGCTTGGTCTGTCGTGCCAGCCAGGGGAGGGTGTTCTGCCACGTCAGGTTTGGCGATGTGCCTGCAAATAGTTCTTTACCGATGCCGCCCATGGAAGGTTTGCTGGCCGACCCCTCTTGGACGGCGGACGAGACGGGAAGGTTCGAGGCAACGTTTTGGCATCGTTCGTCGTCCTGCATAGTGGATTTCTCAGCTTGCAAGTCCCAACTTCCTCTGATCGATGCTTGACCATAACTTACCTCTCTTTTACCAGGTACAGGAGCATCGAGCGTTAATACGATAAACTTGATATTCGGCAGCTTGTTGATCCGAGCAAGCATACCCTCGCTCTTCTTCCGATCAACCTGAACGTAAAGCTGCCACGCAAAATGCTGATCCGGCTTGTCCTTCACAATCTGTTCAGGCGTCATTGAAGCATTATTAGATATCATCTGAAGAGCACCAAACTTGCCACAGGCCTGCGCTATACCCTTCCTCACCGGCCGGATGCGCTAGCCTCGCCATCGCTGCTGGGCTCACCTAAATTGGCAACCCGATTTTGCATCCCACGATCGAGGTAGTGGTATCGCAGCGCTCGCAGTCGACGAAGACCCGCGGCCGCAAGATAATGGAGCGGTAGGCTTCGTTGTTCTGTCTTTTTGAGACCAGGTCATCACCACCGGAGTAGTAATAGGCCCATGCCTTCCTACTTACTTGCTTGGAGCCGACTGCTTTGATCTCGTCTAGATTAAGGAGACTGTCGAGTTGTGGTGGGCCCTTCGCTTTGAGGTATCTTTCCTCTTTTGGTGCTTCTGCTCTTGGTAAACTGTCTGGCTCGACAGTCCCAAGTTTGTCTTCTGGTCGAAGGTGTTCTTCCAAGGTGCCGGGTGGATGGACTGGGTCGTACTCTTTTGTAACATTTTGACGAGCGAAATTCAAGATCTACGATTGGAAATGGTCAATTGTGTCTCGAAACTACTGGCGTACGAAGTTTGTCTCACAATTTTGCTGCCACCCGGATGATGTGGGAGGAAGTTCGTTATCTGAAAATGGTTAGAGAAGCTCCTCATCCAAAGAGATCACCACCAACATCGTACACATTACCATGCAGTATCACCTTCACATGTAAGGTATCAGAAGATGTAACATTGTTGTCTCAATTCAATGCTTCTCTCCCCACAGATGCGAAGGAGTATTGTGACCTGCCACTGATTGTTGAACGTTATCAGCGCTTATTTGTTTGAGACGACAATTGTGGCACTTATCGTCGACACATCTCGACAGTAATAAGACAGCATCACCGACACGACAAAAAAGCTGAAGCTAATATTTCAATGCCAGACAGTCCTCAGTTTAGTAACCTACCTTCTGTAGCGTCCAAGACCTTTGCCATTTTTCTTACAGGATTGCTTCTAGGCTGGACAACTTCAAACTTAATTATACGTTGTAGTAAGTATGAGAGCTCCTGCTGGTAAAACATTTCATTCGTCGAATCAAGGCCACTCAAGGTCATTATTTGCCACTAAGGTACCCCGCCAAGCCCTTTCTCTGCGGGGTTCTGCACAAGAACGAACACAGAATCGCAGACCTTGCAGTCAACAATCCTTCATGAGTCCGATGGTCAGAGTTGATAGCCATGGTGTTTGAAGTATGCTGCCATCAGAGAACAAGCTCGTAGAGTATTCACTGATGGTGTAGTTCCATGGAGACGATCGCTACCACCTCAGACTGCACCGAGCTCGTTCGGTGAGTCCGCCAAATCGCTTCCACCGTAGTGGTTGACCGCTAGATTTTGCACGTCTAACTCGATAACAGGTAGTACTTACAAACGAGGAACTTGTCGAGATTCGAGCTGGTCAGCGCACTTTTGAGGTACTCACCCGGACAAATCTGCTGCCAACATACTTAACTAAATCTCGCGAACAGGGTGCATATATACGAACAGCATTGGGTCAATTTAGTTTCGCCCTCATCATATTGAAAATCTTCACCGCCGAGTTCTACAGTGTGGGAGCGCTGTTCTCCATCTACGGGGCCACAATCTTACTGATCTCCCTATTCCGAAGACAGCAAGGGAACAAGCAGTTTTTTTCCGAGTAAGCACGAGTGTTTTCCGTGTTGGCGGCCAATCGGCCAGTAAATTACTGACACCGAGGGAATGCTAGGATTGGGCATGATGGATTGAACCAGAAGAAATTTCGGACTTCGGGGAATGTGGTAGTGCTCCTCACCACGATTTCAGTGGCCGCGTATACATGTTTGATGGTTTTGACGTTGAGGCTGGGCGACTGATGATCGATTTCCCAGCGAGCGTTGTCGGTTTCGACTCGAAGGGTGGATCGGTGACCGTGCTAGAGCTGCAAGAGCTGGACTCGACTTTAATCTTATTGGTCGCCTTGTCTAATGTCGGACAGTAGATCGCTGCGTCGTAGAGCAGCAAAGCCGTTCGGGCCGAGGGCGGGTGACAATAAAGTTGGCCGCGCAAAATTGATGATCGACGCCTTAACCAGATAATTTGTTCCTCACCACGTAGGGGGAACCAGAACTCAGGATTAGGATTAGGCGAGCGTTATCTCTGAGCGATATTCTAAATCTGTGAATCTTCTCCGAGTTTTTCCATATTATTCTGGTGTGTGGGCATAATGAGTAGATTTCGCGTGGCCAGCTTTATTGACATGCGCCCTCGTCAACTGGTTGTTTAGAAACCTGAAATGGATGTTCCACGCTCTCAAAAGTTCCCCAATGATTGGCTGGCGAGGGTGCAACAAGTTACGCTTAGATACCTTAGTAGATACCGACACATCACTTCCCTCTGAGCCGCATTGGAAAGCGCAATGCCATTGGGTCTTCTTCATAAGGATTTCCATAAAGCTGTCCAAGTCCACTTTTTCCACTGCAGCAGCTGTAAGGCGTACATGCATAACGCTAGAAGCTCCACTAAAGGAGCACCGCCATCATGCTTCTGCAAGGGCGCTGAGCCGTTGAGGTTCAGCAAACTTTGAAAAGCTTCAATTTCATTTCTTAGTACTCCTGTACCCCAAATTCACATACTTACACTTGTCACCAAAGAACCGCAACACCGCCTGCATACGGAGTAGAGCCCGCTGGAACAGCCAGCATCCTCGCGCTCTACCAACCAACTTCGAGGTTGTACTAACCAGAACTCGAATACTGGCCTTTGCTCGCCATGCCTCTATTGGGCAATGGCGAGTACAGAGAAGTCTTTCCACTCGGTGACCGCCTCTTGGATTCCCAAAACCCGACGCCTCAGCCTTCCCCCCCTCGGCCCCCAAGGAAACAAAGCCAGCACTCGGTCATCGCCAAAAACGCAATTATGAGTCAAGTCAGCACTCCAAGTACAGATGGCGCAAGGACACCCGAGGACGCCGAAGCGCCAAGGGACAAGTACGTTCAAGCTCTTGGTGCACCAACTTCAGCAGCTGGCCTGTCAGCCCCAACAAATGGTGCAAGGCGAGGTCAGTCCAACGGGGCAGCTCTCACAGACACGCCTCTGACCACAGCGCCTAACAGCCCGACCATGTGAGTTTCCCTTGTCCTTGCGTACCTCTGAAAAAGATCTGACATTTTCAAGTCCACCGCGCAGGCAAGATTCTGGCACCTTGACTCCTCGCTCTCGTCCCACAACTCTAGACATTCCTGGACTGACTAAGTCCAAAGTTTCTCCAGATGGGAAAATAGCGCAACGAGATATCGGTTCAAAGATAGTTATTGTCATGGTTGGGTTGCCCGCTAGAGGAAAGAGTTACATCACAAAGAAGGTTGCTCGGTATCTCAACTGGCTTCAGCACGATACGCGTATATTCAACGTTGGCGAGCGAAGGCGAGTTGCAGCTGCTGCACCAGTGCCGAGCCCTCGGCCCAAAGACGCACGGGCTATAAGTGCTACCACCACATCTCTGAATGGGATCCCCAAAGCCCCTGCTACACCCCCTGCGAAGATCCACATCAACGGCAAGACGCCTCCTGAGACACCACTTGAGAAACTCCCAATGCCTGCGCTGGATTTAGATGACCAGCCAGCAGAGCCCATGGATCCCCAGACCGCACAATTCTTTGACCCCAACAATGAGAAAGCAGCACATATACGGGATGATATCGCAATGGCGACTCTGGACGAGTTACTGGATTACATTCTAGATCAAGGGGGGTCAGTGGGTATATTTGATGCCACAAATAGCACGCTGGAGCGGCGAAAGATGGTAATGCAAAAGATTCGGGACCGCGCTGGCCCAGAACTTGGAGTCTTGTTTCTTGAGTCTCTATGCATCGACGAGACGATCCTCGAATCGAACATGAGGCTAAAGCTCTCGGGACCTGACTACAAGGAGCAGGATCCGGTAACAGCGTTAGAAGACTTCAAGAAGCGCGTGGCCTTGTACGAACAGAAGTACGTGCCTCTCGGCGAGTATGAAGAGAAGAACAACATGCCCTACGTCCAGATGATAGATGTGGGGCGGAAAGTTGTGGCTCACCAGGTTGGAGGATTCTTGTCCGCTCAGCTGGTTTCCTACTTACTCAACTTCAATCTCGCCGCAAGGCAGATCTGGATTACCCGCCACGGAGAGTCTATAGACAACGTGAACGGCAAAATTGGCGGCGACTCCGATCTGTCCGATTATGGCCATGCTTATGCCCGTGCACTGACCGCGTTCACAAAACACGAAAGACAGGTGTGGGGTATTTACCAGCGCGACAAAGCTTTGTCAACCCATTTTCCCCCTCAAGAGGGCGACACCACTCCACCAAACCCAGACTACAACCATGGCGAAGAAGATGGCGTCCACGCAAGCAAGAGCTTTTGCGTATGGACATCCATGCTCAAACGCAGTATCCAAACAGCCCAATACTTTGACGAAGACGATTTCGACATCAAGCAGATGAAAATGCTCGACGAACTTAACGCTGGAACAATGGAGGGTCTAACATACGAAGAAATCATGACCAAGCATGCCTCGGAATATCAGCTACGGAAAAGCGACAAGTTGCACTACCGCTACCCAGGAGCGGGCGGAGAAGGCTACTTAGATATCATCAATCGCCTGCGCGCCGTAATTGTGGAGGTCGAGCGAATGACAGACCACGTTCTTCTCGTTGGGCATCGTTCTATCGCCCGCGTGCTCCTGGCCTATTTCATGGGACTCAAACGCGAGGATGTGGCGGATTTGGATGTGCCGCTTGGTATGCTTTACATGCTAGAGCCGGTAAGCCCCCCTTGGAAACTCCCTGGAACTTTCCCTAGGCCATTGACTCACTTTGATATTCAGAAACCCTACGGCGTCGACTTTAAAGCTTACAGATACAACCACAATACCGAATGGTTCGATCACGTACCCGATTGGCAGATGCAGCGAGCTACGACGCATACTGCCTCCTAACACATTCCACTTCATGCATGGTTTCTGAATGATTTTAGCGAGGTGTTCAGGTTGGTGTTTGGTTCATGGACGACGGCCTGATACCCTCATCTCTTGGTGTTTCTGTACGACTAGGGTGGCACGGGCATAGGTGCTAGACGGATACTAGATATGGTGTACTTATATAGCATGTTCCTACATCAAATGACGATTTGTTGGGACAGCGATGGCTATAGATGGAATGTTTCAACAGGCTTCAGACAGCGCAGGACAGATGGAGCGGTAGCTCTTGATACACATAATGTCTAACTGGCTTTTTTGAGAGCATCCACAAAATGCTATTCATCCCTCATTGATGGCGATGCTGCCTGCCGTGCTGCATAACCTCCATAACCATCACAAAGATATGTCACACTCATACGCCTCGCGGCAGCAAGCTGATCTTAGCCATCAAGCATGTACCGTCTGGTCCACTGCATCCTCGCTTTGATGATGCTCGTACACCCATTGCCAGGCTAAGAGCTTCCAATTCAGCTCCGGACGCCACCATAGGCCATGAGCTGAGCTGTCAACATTACGGCTATCGTTAGTACCAGCCGTATCACTCTCCAATTGATCAGCCGCGAGACCTCCAGTGTGTGGCATACGCCGACCGAAGATCACTCTTCCGAACCTAGAGTGAAGGATGGCCATCGAGCACATCATGCAGGGCTCGTGCGTGAGGTAGAGTTCTAGGTTTAGGCAGAGGTAGCCTCCTAGTGCCAGCGTGGAACCTGAATAGACTTCCTTCTCGAGGGTAGTAATTGGCGCATCAGCGAACAGTCTCGAATCGTCCTCATCTGAAGCAGGTCTTTCTGCCCGGTGGTGAAGAGCCAGTCTCTGCTTCGCAACCATGCCAATCACTCTCATAACCGCATGGGCCATCGCATTCCCATTGCCACCTTCCTCGGGCCCGGCGATACCATTCCAGCGCGCATCGCCCGCCACTGCAACGACTGAAGGGCCGTTGGGCCCGCTGCGATCAACGACCACAGCCCCAATAGCTTCCCCGATGCCCTGCCCCGATGCTGCTAATCCTATGCGCATCGTAAGCTCCATATATTTACCAGCATAATCCTGTATCTCCGCAGTAGCACGAGCGAGGATCGCGGGATGTGGACCGTATAGATTACCGCCTTTGTAAACTGTGGGCCAGTATTTTTCGCTCCATATTCTGGCTTGGTCGTGGGATGTTGGGGCGGTTTGGGGGACCCAGATGATACGAAGTTGGTGCGCAGAGGTGTCTGCTAGGGGGTGATCGGTGGATGAGAGGATGTTCCCTATGTCGTATTGGCTTAGGACGGACGTTGAGCAGATTAGGAAATGGAGGATGGACTGCTGGGATTTATTAGCAGGCTTTTCGGCTGGTGAATTTGTCGTGCAATCGTGACCTAGTGCGGGGTCCCCGACAAGACTCACCGAGTTTGTATCCGTCCTTGCAGGGTGGATAACTTCTCCGTCGTATGTTAGGTGAGAGGGCAGATGTTCTGGCTTGCAAAATCGCCTCAGATGGTCCAGATTGAAAGGTTCGAGTGCTCCAACAGTATCGTTAACGGCTCTGACGGCTCTTAGTAAGACTCCTCACTGCACATTCGGCATGCGAACTTCAAAGTGGTACTCGCAGCCTTGAGTGGTATTGCGGTGATGTACACCTGAGTCGACTGGACATGGGATTGCTGTAACTCTGCCATAGTCTTGAGGGCGATGAGACGCCCGCGACGACGTTCAGGCTGGAGAGCGCCATATTTAGGCAGAATAGAGTCTTCTACAATGGCTCCTGGGCTTGTGGGAGAGCTCATCAATTGGAGCATGTGAGAATGGAAGGTTGGCATGAAGTCAGAGCGCTATGAAACAAAAGGAAAGTTTTACCGATCTACTGTAGCAAAAGCCTCAACCTAAGTACCTTAGCCGAGCTAGCCACCACAATCGCAATATATTTCAAGTGCTTTAAGGAGGACGATTTCCTTATTTGCGAGTTCTGAACACTTCAAGCTACAGTCACTTGCCTTCCCAATAACGACAGACGGCTCCCGCTGCCTTCAGAGTTTCATACTTTGGCCATCACCGCCTACTTTATGGAACTCCCTTTCGTGCCTTGGCCAATTTGCTTTGAGCAGTTAAATATGGGCGAGTATCCGAAGAATCTTACTATCTTTGATATATCGGAGGATAGTGCTCCTTTTCGCTTGTCGTGTTGTGGATACTCGGCCTTTCTTGGATGGCAGCTAACCACTTTCGCCGTCGGGACCAGACATTGAAGTCAGCCCAAGGGGCCCTCCTTGACTTTCTGCAGGCATACCAAGCCCTCCCCACCGCCCATGGCGCCAAGACGAAATCAACCAGTGAGGGTTCATTGCCGAGGAAGAAAGGCCCAGTCACTTCCATCGCATCTACAAATTGCTTCAAGGTATCTAGAAACTCCGAGCGAAGATTGTTAATTAATCCTTGAAATTAAAGCAAAGCATGAAATCTTGGGATGATCTTCGTGTCACAAAATCCGTTCAGAGCTTCATGCGGGCCCTATCATAGGGGGAAGTCGGCAATTGCTGGAGGCCATGGTCGGGATATGCATCTTCGAGGGACTTGCACACAACAGTACTCTCATACAATGGCTTGTTGTCGCAGTGAAGAGTTGGAACTAAGCCTCTTGGACTCAAATCGAGCAAACTCTTCGGTTTGTGATATGGATTAACATATGATGGTATAACAGCAGTCCCGACTTCGTGCCTCAGTGTTTGAGAGCGAGCGTCACGTCGATATACTGATATGGAATTTGCTTCTCCTCCAACATTGTCTATACCCTTTGGATTTGCGGATGTCAAACTCAAGGTTCCTGCATATCAAGAGATCTCCCATACTGACGTAGCCAACGTTGCTACCAAGTCTACGTTTTGATTCGAAAAACAGATGTTCGCAGATGTTTTACATTGCCATTGGGATATTCATTTACTTATCCATATTACTCAATATATAGACGGCGCTCAATTCGGGCTCGGCGTTCCCATTTGAGTCAACATCCAAAGATCTCGAAAATGCCAGAACATCTGAAACCACGTAAACAAGTCTAAGAAATGGACGTCGGAGAGGCATGAGCCACATGGAGCTCACGTCCTTAACACCCGACGTATTTAAAGTTTATTCATTTGAGTATACGGGTTCGCCTCGCCTGGTGGCGCTAAACTATAAAGTTTATACCCCACGTTTGTCTTTGGTCGGCTAGCAGGAGCAGGCTTCCTCACCTTCACTCTTCACACTCTTCACTTCGAACAATACACCTTCCTTTCAGAACTTGCTTGGCACTCTGTACCCGGCGCTGCTTGCTCTATTCTTTTGTTATCGCTAAGGAATAGTACTACCACCTCCTGCGACGGGATTCTTTGGGCCTACCAGCCCGCGACTAAGGAGGAAAAAAGCGACTCCGGTGGGAACATGTCATACTGGAGGAGAGGCTGACATCCTTTTCGCCGTGCTATGGCAATGGCAATGGCAATGGCTCGACTCTAAGCACCAGATATACAATCACCCTCCGTAAGGACACCAGAATCGCACACCCGCCTTTACTCTATACCCACAAGCATCGATAAGGCCTAGGCCGAGTTACGATACCCTTCTACAGAAACTCATGGAGTTCGATAACGATCCTTTCCCTCGCTCTCTTCCTCATATCGACGAGCCAAGGATACTCGACTCCAATATGACCGACGCGCAGGGGGATAATGGATTCGACTTCACATCTAATTTCTTCGACTCGCCAAGCCACAATCCATATTCACCAGAGCAAATTGCCTACGCCTGGAATGGTTCATCCTTCCAAACGGCGACAAAATCTGCCATGGCCGGCCCATCCTTTTCTGACTCGCCCGAGTCCTCTCTGCCAGACTCGTCCTCATCAGATTCTTCCAAGAATCAACACAAGCGAAGTCCCTCGTTGGTTTCCTCTGGCTCCGGAGAATTGGGTGGACACGGAGATAGTCTCATGATGGAAGACACGGTGGACCCCAGAGGGATAACCATCGGGGCTGATACAGTGGAGGATCAAGTACTGGGCCAGGCTTCGACTACCACAGATCTTGATTCCAGCAATCGGGCTATGGAGTGTCACTTCGACTTCGAGAGCGCTGCGAGTACTCCTAATCCCTATTCGGATACAAAGCTAGCCTACAAGAGCCCGTCTACGATTAAATCAGAAAAAATGCCATATCGGACAGTGCGAAACACTGGCTCGAGTCATGGAGTTGGCCCGTACGCTGGAGCATCAAAGGTACGCAGCTAATATTTCCTGAGCACTATTGGAATCACAGTATACAGAATTTGGCAATGGTTCATTGACTGACTAACGTGCAATTCACAGAATTCCCGCGAGACATCTCCATTATCGATGATGCTAATAAATCAAGGCAATTGGCCCACAACAGACTATACCCCACCGTCATCTCAGATTCTCTCCAATCAATATATCAACGGAGCTATGCTCAATGGGCCTTATCTGATACCAGATTGGTCGCACAATCCCACGTCTGGGGATCTCAATGGCTTTGGTACGGGTCAATCTTCTTTAAGCCAGCAGCCCACAATGGGAACGCCTTACGCCCTGCCAACTCCTGCAGGAGATCTGCCGTCCCATCGTCCCTATCTCCATGTCCAAAAGCTTCCAGAAAAGTCACGAGTCGAGACTCAAATCCCGGTTAGGATAGCCCTGCATCCATTGCCAGCAGGCATAACAAAATTGCATCTTCCACCATATACTATCTCTAAATCCAAATTGGTAGCGAAGCCGGCACCCGAGAAGTCTCCGGATATGCTGGAACTACATGTAATGCTAGTATCGACTAGTGCGATGCAGGATCCTCTGAAGCGAGCACGAGCGGCTGCTGAGGCTATCAGATTTAAGCCGCAAGATAGCCCTAAGGAGGATCGTCGCTCATCGTCTGGAAATTCGACGCCTTCGGATGATGATGAAAGCAAACCTCTCAATGGTGGCCCTGTGCAAATCTGCAAGGGATGCATCGAGAGAGAACGGAAACGGGCCGGTAGGAAAAAAACCAAGAACAAGGAGGAAGAGGAAGAGTGGCTCAAGGATGAGGCGAAAAGGACGATCGTTTTCAATACTCAAGAAGTTAAAGAGTGGCAGCAGGCTCCACCACCGAAAGATGGGGAGCCTACCCGGGATTTTGTGCAAGACGGCAGCGTTCCGAAATGCCCCAAAGATGCCTTGATAATAGATCTACCTATGCGCATTGCTTGTTACTGTCGTCATCAGGAGGAGAAGATGGGCTTTCAGTGCGTTGCACCGCTCTCATCCCCTGGCTTTTCTAGGTACTAACTTGTGTCCAGGGTCATCTTCACCATCAAGAACCATCTAGACGAGGTGATTGCGCAGACAATGACAACTACCATCACTATCACGGATGACCATAAGACTCATCATCTCCCTGGCACTATGCCGCCGCAGAACATGGTCTATCCCGACAGTTCTCACGTCCCTGGAGCTGGGGTGTTCCCCCAGGCACCTACTATGACCCCTGGTCCAGCATCATTTCGGAATGCTTACTCTACGACGGATCTTCAAGGGCTACAGCGACATTTTAATGCACAACAGATCAGTCCTTTTGCTGTACCCCAAAACCAGTCACAGACGACCTCAGCAACTCTGACGCCAAAGAACCTCTCCCGTCCGGCCTCGCCCTCTGCACCCTCGGGGCAACATAAGAGGCGCAAAGCCAGCGGCTCTGGGAGGATGCGAAATGATCTGACCATGACGAAGCTTGAGACCACAGCTGCACCACCAGCCCAGAATCGAAACATTCCGGCATTTGCACCCAGCTATGCCACCCCTCCTCAGGCCCTCCCCATGTCGTCAATGCCGTCTCAGTACAGCACAAATCCTCCAACACCAAGTACCACTGGTAGCAGCTTCTTCCCTACACATGCACAGCGCTCCCAGAGTATGGAAAATCTGCAGAATTACCCTGTATTTTCCGCTCCGACTTCAGGGCTACCCAGCCGCGTGCCGAGTCCGACCACTGCAGCTCATAACAATGGCATACCGCACGCCCATGCGCAAATGCTCACGAACTCTCTTCGCTCAGTCCCTGGGGCGGTCCAGCCCCAGCGCTCCCCAAGAATCCACGAACTGACCCCTGCAGAGAGTTCTAAGTCCGGAGGTATCAAGGTGGCTTGCTTTGGTAGTGGGTTCTATCCGGGTCTGGTAGTCATGTTTGGAGAAGCTCAGGCAATTACGACGACTTTCTGGGGCGAAACAGCTCTTCAGTGTCTTGTTCCTCCAGCTCTGCAAGCTGGCACAGTTGCGGTCACCTTTAAGCACGATTATGAACAGATTCGCCGGTCGCCGCCGAATATGCAGGTCCTTTTCAGGTATGTCGACGACGAGGAGCAGCAGCTCAAAGACCATGCGTTGGCACTGGTCAACCAAAAACTGAACGGCAACGCGACGACTGCAAGCGAGTCTGCACAGAACATCATCAACCAATTTGCACCGAACTCGTCTAGGCGTGGCTCAAGTCAGGGTAGTAGCCAACAGCGCCAGGCAAATAATTTCAAATCTGCGCTGGCGGGAGTAATGGACCTCGAAGCAGCGATACTAAGTTGTCTCGATCTCGTGGACCTCGATGACAGCCCGTACCAAGCGAGCCTCAACGCACAAGGTAACAATGGACAAAGTATGCTACATCTAAGTGCTTCGCTTGGCTATTATCGCTTGACCGCTGGCCTGCTAGCCAGGGGGGCACATCCTGACCTTGGAGATAACAATGGAATGTCGGCGATGCACATGGCCTCGCTCCGGGGTCATACGCAGATAATTCGCAAATTGCGCTCCGCTGGAGGAGATCAGAACCTGCGAAGTCTGAATGGGTACACCCCCGCCGATATGGCAACGTCTCAAAAGGTTTTGGATGCGACAGATGCCTTTCGCCACCATAGGCGGTCTAGAAGCACTGGAACTACTCCGATCTTACATCTAAGCCGAGACAGCAGCGTGGTGTCCTACCGATCCCCTCACTCAAGAGTGATGTCGGCCGGTGCAGGTAGCTATTTTGAAGATGTCCCTGACGATGGGTACTTACCCAGAGCTCACAAAAGTCAGCCGGTTACGCCAGCTCAAGCGTGGACTCGTTCAAGACGAAACAGCCTGAACAGAGAAGAGCAGTATCTCAATGATCAGGCACAAGGCGATCTTGCGCCAACTTTGTTTGCGTGGAGAGACCAGATCTCAGCACAGATTCAGCAATTGCAACAAAGTGTACAATGGACCCTGCCGAACCTGCAAATTCCTGCATTGCCACCAATACCAAATCTGCCGGACTACCAGACGAATCCAGTAGTCAGAAGGATAAGCTCGCTGGTACCTCAAAGGAACCCAACGCCTCCTGCAACCGGCAGCGCTGCCGTGAAAGAGGCCGATTACCACTGGTGGGAGCTCTTGACAGGAGCAGCCTCGTCACCACCAGCTTACGAGGAGATCTATCCAGAGAACTCTCAACAGGCCACGGATGACAAGAAGCGCTCCACCCTACTTGCAGCTGGCGAAGCTCTCGTGGACCAGAAGTGCGTTGAAACTTTTGATCAACCCCAGGGTCCTTCCTCCATCATGGATACCATTAACTTGGGGAGCACCCCCTTGACAAGACAGCAACGAGAGCGATTGAGGACAGCACACGCAAATAAGGTCAAGAGACTTCGGAGTGACAGAAACTTGTTCTTCATCTGGGTAAGCTACCTCTTATGCTTGGAATTGTTCGTGTATCTGACAATCTTCCCAGATTCCACTGCTCGTGCTTGTCCTTGTGATGATGCTCAAGGACCGCGTACCACAATTCATCCACGCTATCAGCCAGGCCATTGGCTATGCTCAGGAGCGCTTTCAATACCGTGTGGTCGAGGTGGTATGAATAGCTACATCTGACGAAAGTCGACGACAACCTTCACCAATTGAGGCGAAAGGCTAAGATATCTATGACCAGCGCTGGAGTTCGGGGCGCAAGGGCTTTGATTTGAATACCGAAGGGGCGGGGTTTTGTCAAGCTCGGAGAACCTGAAGATGACTGTATATTGACTGTCTACTTCTTGTACTAGATTTTCTTGGTACTGCAATTCGGTCTTCGTCGTTGTGGACTCTTGGAGCTACCTATTCTTGTTGTCGAATCAAGCTATTACTATCATCCTGCATTAGTTCAATCTGTGTTCTGCCACCTCGAAGGGCGATACGGCTCACCCATATGTCAGGCTGTGTATCAAGTTTAAACAGCACTCGCGAGTCGAATGAAGGTGTAGAAGAGCAGGTCCCTCGTTGTTTCTGGGCGTCATAAGCCCCATTTGGCACGTGAATCGGCGGCGCCAGGGCCCAAGATTGCCATTTCAGCTCGACACCTAGCCTACAGCCTACGCTCTTCTTAGCGACGGGATTTCAGAGTCTATCCACCATCTCTTGAAGTCGGCATTGCCATTGTATTCAGCCCCTGAATAGCGGTTACATTCATAATTTGTAAGGTTGACACGCCTCGTATTTGCCAATACTTAGCAGGCGATGGGATAAGCGCTGAGCTAACTTACTACCTTCTACCCAATTACGAGCATGATCCGATCTTTTGGTGAGGTGATCTTTGTCCGCCAGCTGGCGTGAGATGGTATACGTATCCCAAATTTAGGAAGATCATATCTTCGAAGCTGTCTGAAAGGCACTTACGCCTTCAATTAAGAAAAGATGGAATGTATAGAATGTAAGGCTACCCGCATCGAGATGAGAGCTGCGTTAGCGGACCAAGACATAGGGTGTCGCGCACTTGGCAATTTCCAGACGAATCAGCAATCAGTGTTTGGCGAGGAGCTTAGGGATGCCTTTCTTGGCTTCGCCTCGCTACGATGGAGAGTAGATATTGGAGGGGAGAACGTGAGCGTTGGTGTGAGGCTGGGGGGGAACGTGATCCTAAGAGAGGATGAGTACTTGGAATGCGTGACTTCTCTCTTGCTCTGTATGTAAATAATGATTAGTCCCTCCGTTAACCCATTTCCTTCGAATTAATTACTGTCTGTACGGCGTGCTTTTTGACTTCTGTCCACCACCACCATCCACACCAATTCCTTTGTCCAAGAAAGGCCAACGACATCCTCTTCAATCGCATGTCTGCCATACCCTAAGACCCTAAAAATCTCACTAACATCCACCAACCAGTCTACACCTACGACCGTAATAAAGCCCTCCCAATCGTCGTCGCTTCCCCTTTCGCTGTATCGGCCGCAGTGCACATTTTCAAGATCCGGTACCGTACCTCCTTCCGCTTGCGCTTGTATTCAATTTTTGAATTGTGCAATCGCGGACAGAGGGACGTATAAATTAATAACTGCTGGAGCATCATGCCTTGGGCTGGGCTGGGCTACACTAGCGGGCCTTATAATGCGCGAGATTTCTGTCCGCGATGAGAGGAATCGGGGGGTTTTTTTAGCAGCAGAAGTGCTGCTGATTGTCGCTCCGTTTGTCACCAAGTCCTCTTGCAAAAGGCCACGATCAAGAGGAGAGACAGTGACAGAGCAAGCATAGCCCAGTGTATGCCTTGACGAATTACTGCCGCACCCTCTACTACGTCCCGTACCTCAGCATCATCCGCCCTGGACGCGTTATATCGACATTGGTAGGCCTGGACGGCCTAGTGGAAACCCTGGCTGGCAACGGCGCGGCCAAGATTGCCAACGCATCAGGTACGCCGGCGCAGATGAAAGTCGGGAATGTCCTCATTCGTGCGTCACGGTTGCTGCAGACTGTATTCTTTCTCGCCTTTATGAGTTTGGAGGTACACCTGCATGTCCGATTAGTCAAAGCTAGGATGTGGAATGCGAGGTTGAGGATGATTGTAACTTTGTTTTATACCCGCTCGACACTCAGTTTGATCTGGAATATTCACCGTTGCATCTCCATCCGGGAGGGATTTACCGGCTACCTTCAAGATCAGGAAGCGTTCTTCTATGTCTTTGATACAAGACTTATGTTAGCGAATAGTGTCATGCTTAATATTTGGTATCCGGCGCGGTATTTTCCGCAGAATTAGAAGGATTTACCTTGGGAAGGATGGGGGTTACTGAGGTGGAGGGACATGGCTGGGCTGATGCAAGACCATGGTGGGCGTCAGCGCTCGATCCGTTTGATATTGCTGGATTGATCAGGGGAAGTGATAAGAAGACGGCGTTTTGGGACGTTGATGAGAGGGAGGGCAACAGGAGGGGACCGCAGATGGGAATGTAAACGGATGGTTGAAATGGTGAGGCCGGATAAAGGACGGGCACTTTTGAGCAGTTGTTGGGTGCTAGTGCGGTTGGGGGTGGCAGCAAGAGGTCGAGCGTGATATGCTTTTGTGTGAAAGTCTTGTGGAAACATGGTGTTGGGTGGGGATTTGGCAACTAGATCTGTGACTGGCGTGCTTCGGCTGCGTGGGCTCGGTGGGTTGCTTTGCGCCTTTTGGTGGCTGATGAACTACTCTTTATAAAGGTCCTTCGCTGTCGAGATTCCCGTTGATGGTCGTATTCATGTTGATGTTTGTGTGACGCTGATGAAGGTCTTTAGTTGGGAGATTGGCTGATCATGGCTTTCAATCATGATGTCCCATATACCTGGTTCAGCATACCTGGCACTTGCTACAGCAATTTTACCGTTGCGGTTTCAGTGCTAGGCTCAGTGTCAAGTACATGGCGCTCGGGAGACCTCCAGAGCCCTGAATGTCACAGAGCACAGGATCAAAAAGGAGCGGCTAGCCTATCATGGGCATTGAGCCCGATCAAGTGCTTCGGTCAACTGCGCTGGTACTCCAGACTTCTACTCATTCTGCCACCTATTTGGTGCTTACTCATGAGTCTCCTAAAGACTGGCGTAAGCGAGCCATGATGTAGAGTAGACAAAAAGGCAGGAGAACTGGCGCTGTGAGGAACCCTTGATGCCAACGATCTAGATCAGTGGCACACTACTTTATAGGAGCAGCTGGGAGGGTCCTGCATAATAGGAGCAACCATATGGGTAGTGGGTGAGGACTTGAATTAGATTTACTGCGAATTTGTGCATTGGTGCTTTCTCATTCTCAACGGCTTTTAGATAGCATATCTAGACTGTGGCGTGGCACATACTCTGGGCATGTGTCCATTCGTTTTCGTGTCCAGAGTGAGCAATCGATGACGACTCTCAGCGAACGGAATTGCAGGTGTGGGTGGAACGAACTGATGGAGAAGAACGATCGCCAGAACGCATATCCCAACAATGCGGAAATAACGGTTTCGTTTTATGCAAAGATTAACTCGCATGCATGATGCATATTGGGCACAATGACTGGTTGGGGCTATCGGATCATCGGGTCTGTGAACCGTCAAAAAGAGCACCTGCAGCCTGCAGGTAGAGATTTGAGTTCACACTTGCTCTCATCCCGATTTGCGAAAAACAAAATGTGAGATCTTGGAAGGAAATCGAATCATGCCCGCGAAGGGGTCGTAGGGCGTTGTTGAACGAAGTCCAAGCTACGATTGCTGATATTTGACCACCAGATTTTAGAGGATGAGAGGGACACGAGTCATTGGACATCACATAGTAAAGCTGCCGATAAAGGGGGATCATAAGATTGAGCGATCTCCAATTGTGTGCATCCTATGAGCAGGCATCTCTGCCCGTTTTCTCTCAAGAGTGCTCTGTTTCGATATCACATCTTCGGCTTCAATTCCGCTTCCTGATTTATGTTTGACGCTCCAATTTCGAGTCTTGTCACAAGAGCGAAGACGGCCGCTAGGCTTAACTCCCATATACGGCTACACTACTTTAGATAATCCCGTTGAGCCTTTTCTGGGGGGTCTCCACCGCGGCTTCAGTCCGCGAAGGGCGTTGTTGATAGCGACTTGACGATTCGTTGCGCCATCGTTTTGCTCTCATGCGCCTTGAAAGTATGGGAATGGCAACGCACAAAGAAAGTGGCTATCTCTGATCTTGAATGTCTTCAAGGAGATTAGTTCGCCGAGCTCATAAGAGGCTGAGCCATGGCAGGGAGAGGCCATCAAATTGGCCAACCGCCCGTTATTGGGATCATCGTCAGTGCCCTGGGCTAGAACTATCTTGGGAATTTGCAGCTAAGCGTCGGTTCGTCGGTTGCGGAGCACGGAATGAAGCCCCTTTGATTGGATGCCGCGTCGATCACGTTTGGCTGACAGGCATGATTGCGCCCATAGCTTTTGAGGCGATGACGATGCTTGTAAAGTGGAAGCAATATCGCTTCGTCCGGTCTGATCTGCTACTGATAGACGAAGGGTAGTTGGGTGGTTCATTGCAGCAGCAAATGTGAAAATGGAAAGGAAAAGCAAGAGTAACAGACCTAGAAAAGCTCCTTTTGCTTTGTTCATGCTGGACGATGCGGAGAAATTTAAATTGCGTCATGCGACTGCACACACCAACATAAGCGGCCCGAAAGGATGGAGTCCGACAACTCTACTTTAAGCCGAGTACCGTTCCTCTAGCAGCCCCCTCCCAATGGTAAGGGGCCATGATTGGGCCAAGAATCGCTGGCTCTGGGGATCCGGTCCCGTAAAAGCCATAGCGTGTCTGCTAGGCGGGCGCCTTTACTTGGATTATCCTACTAGCCGGGAGCCAGCATTTCCATCCACTCTCATTCGCCAGAGTCTTGAATGCTACGTTTTGGGGGTTGCAGCAGCGCCAGAATTAAGCATGGTGATCATCATCCCCCTTCAGCTGCTGCTGCGCTGCTTTGCTGCCATTCAATTTGTCTACTCCTCTATCGATTCCAACTCCACGTTGTCAAACAGACTCGTGTCAATTTCAATTTCATCTGATTGATTTCGCAGGCAGTCGAGGAAATCGAGTAACTTTGCTCATACCCAATTGCAATTAGGGTTCGCGGCAACATCATTGGGCTTCCCGACAAGCCAGCAAGCCCCATTTCTCCACCTTCCAGCGGGTGCATCGTCATACGAGTAAGATACTCACCGACACATTCCATACTTCTGTCAACTATCACGAAACCGTTCAACAAGCACACGGAATAACGGTAGCTAGGCTCTATTCTACGGCCTGCCACACCTTCAAGGTGTGTCGACCATCGATTCGGGCCACCCCAATCAGTAAGCATTCTCCTTCCGAGTCTGTCTGCGTCTCGGGTTGGAGCACAGTCCAAGCGATCCAACAACCATTGCTTTGGAAATCTGACGTTGGATAGCTTCCCACGACTCGACACTTTATCGCTCAAAATATCACTTCCAAAATTAATCAAAACAAAAAAATTGGAGTTGGAGGTCCCATGAGCCCGAGACTGTGATACTATCAAAAAAATTGACCCAAACCCGCGGTCCGGCTGCTGTGCCACCTATTTGGAAATCATGGCTTCCATACTTCAGGTTCCGAATGAGACCAAGAGCTCTATGAGCAGGGTGACGAAAGATGGTCGCAGCCTCACCTACGAGGTCCAGGTCATCCAGCAGCCTGAAAGAGCACGCGCCTGTGGTTCTGGTGCGAAATGTACGTACCATTATACCCAGCCTTACACTTTCCCCTGACTGACATTGATCTCAGCTTCTGCGGACCGTCGTCCTGTTGATCCTCCTCCCGTGTGCGAGCTCAAGATCTTCGAAGGCGAAGGGGATGCTAAAAGCGATGTCACCTTTGCCTACAACGCCAACTTCTTCCTCTTCACAACTTTAGAGAATGCCCGTCCCATTGCGAAAGGCCGTGCACCAGCACAAGCACCCACTTTCCCCGTCTTGACTGGGTCGCCCGTCGCTGGTATGGCATACCTTGACCGTCCAAGCCCTGCAGGATATTTCATCTTCCCAGATCTATCGGTCCGCCATGAGGGGATGTACAGGTTGAGCTTCAGTTTGTTCGAAGAACTCAAGGAGGCCAAGGATGGAGATAATGAAGTGGAAGGCAGCCCAAGAGCGAAGGACAAGCTGCTGAGTAGCAATCCGATGACCCCAAGGGCGCACGTTCACTACCGTCTGGAGGTCAAGTCGACGCCATTCGCGGTCTTCAGTGCGAAGAAGTTCCCAGGCCTATCAGAGAGCACACCGCTCAGCAGAACCGTCGCTGAGCAAGGATGCCGAGTCCGGATACGCCGTGATGTTCGCATGAGGCGCCGGGACAAGCCCACCGATGGCTATCAGGACTTTGAGGATGAGAACGCTTCGTATCCACACTCTGAGCACTATGGCACACCCCATCAGGACCCAGATCGGCCACGGTCAATTAGCAATGCCAGTGCGGATGCTCAGACGCCTTACAGCAATGGTCGCCGCACCTCCATTCATGACATCAGCTACTTCCCACAGGCCTACCAACAGGCAACGTACCAGCCACCTCCGCCTCCGGTCCCAGCGCAATCTGCAACATCCTACACCTCTGGCTCCTCTCATTTGAACTTTGGCGGTAACACTACTCCCCAGTACGCTACTCCACAACTGCCTGTCCAACATACGATGCACCAAGCGCCGCAGAGTTTTGTACCGCAGAATGTGTGGCCCTCCGCACCAAGTGTCCATTCCCGCCCGGTGTCCGTTCCACAAAACTTCTATCATCCACCACCCCAGCAACAGCTCCCATCCTACGCACATACCCAGCCTCCAGTGTATGAAAATCCAGAATATCGACCGGCCCCAGACAGGCGAGCCTCCTCTGGCATGACTTCAAATTACCAGAACATGAATTCATACGTCCAAAATCATCATGTAGTCCAACCAGCATATAATGCGCAGCAGCAACAGTACGGCTCCAGAACCACCACACCCATCAATACCAACGGACACGTACCCCCACAACTACCTCCACTCAGGACCGACATTATCGAACCACAAAGCGCAATTGAGGCGATGAAGTACGATCCCAAGTACGAGCCCAAGTACGAGACGAAATCTCCCTTACTCAGACAAATCCAACCCTCACCACCAATCTACCAACCTGCGTACAAATACAATCCCTCCGCCCCAACCCAATCTCCCAATAGCATGCCCAGCAGCGGACAAAAGCGCGGCTACACCACCGTCTTCGATGACAGACACCTGCAGCAATCGATGCAAAATGGCATGCGGCCCAGCAGCGCGGACCAAGGCAAAGATCGTGTGCAGATTGAGACTGAGGAAGGCGTAGTCGAGGATCTGTATAATATCGAGGCTTTCACTTCGACACATTTGAAGTACAAACGTGCGGACGGGAGGACGTGTGCGAAGAAATGTCCTAGTCCGATTGATTCATCTGGGTAGGGAGAAACTCTGCATCAAATGCGAAGTAACACACAAGCTAACCAGGATCCTAGACGTCGCCGCCGCTGAGTTCATCCTTCCTGTATAGCCATGAAAATCTAGCGTTCTCGCACTTGTCGACACATTGAGATATCACTTTCGCTTCTCGGACCATTATTCCGGCTTCATCGTACCTACCATCTTATCTAAGCTCCGATCATCTGTTCGGCACCGACGGCGATTCTGCATCTACGACCTATGATGTCACTTTACAAACTCCTACCTACAGACCTACCTACACCTACCATCTCAACCATCTCACCCACCATCCTCGGCTCTCTAACGGCGGCACACTGCCCACTCGTTTTTGTACAGCGGTGTAAAAGTACAGTCCACGTTCAGCCAGGCACACAAATTCGGCCGGCACAATTCTACGATTAGCATTTCTGCGGTTAGCATTTGTCTGCATGGATGGGCTAGGGAAGCTAACGAAGGAGCTGTTGGGGGATTTCTTTGGATATCGTTCGTGAAAATGTGAGGGTGGACATGCGAAGGTGTACTTAGAAGCAAGACGGCGCTGTGATAAGGAGCGCCGCGTATAACTTTTACAATTTGTTGCCTATGAACATGGCCATGGTGAATAGGAAATTGAATACTAGAGGAACCAAGGCATTGCATACCCTATCCAGCCTCACCCTACTCCCTACCCTCCCCACCATCCTCAACTGCTTCCATTTACCTGTTCCGACTACACATCCCTCTTCCCACATCACATCCCATCCTCACCTCTCCACCTATACAACCCAACAGCTGCAAACCCCATCCCCAACATCTCCCACTGCCACCATGCGCACTTTATCTCTCGCCGGTCCTATTATTTCGCTTCTTGGCAGCACCCGCAAGCAGAGCAAGAGGGGTATCATGGGATAGAAGACTGTGAGAAGAAGAGTTGAAAAGAAAGGAGATGTCCACTAGCTGGCAATAGACGGAGAATAGGATGGAGCGGAAATGAATTGAATGAATGACTGAATTGAATGAATAAATGACTGAATGAAGCATCAATATCGACCCAGTGTGTTGAATATACCATGCGAAGCTCGACACTATGGAATATACTTATAGACGAGGTGAGAAAGTCGTTGCTAGCTTTTGATGTTAGTTGCTATATAGAAGGGTTGACCCCCGACTCGGTCACACCCCTGACTCGGTCACCCTGCTCTAACTCCACAACCGTGCGCTTTGATACTATGATTGCGCGTGTAAAATTGTAGTGATTACTATTTTCTATAAGTCTTATACCAGGATCTACGTTCATACTACTATACTTTGTAAGTTGTGGTAAGTTGATGATTTGGCCCCTAAGAGATCCCTAAAGCTAGGCCCCGGAGCGAGAAAACTTATAGTTCCGGGTACTCAGCCCTACAGAGTGACCGAGTCAGAGGTATGACCGAGTCGGGGGTCAACCCTTCTACGGTGAGCGTGAGCTGAATTCCCGTCAGCCAGTTTAATATCGCACGTAATAGCAGATTACCAAGATCACGATAGAGATGCATGCGAGAAGATGGTATTTTGAAGTGTGCATGGAACCCCGCCTTTCGCATTGACCAAATAACTTAACCGTTGCCAGCCGGGCCAGCGATGCCGAAGGAATGGGATTCAGCTGGTAACCGTGCTGGTGCGGCTGGCCCCAACGCGAATCACGCCCCAACGCTAAATCGATTTTACGCCTAATTTATATAATAACCGTCTCTATATATAATATTAAGATAAATTCCTATATTAAATTTACTTATATTATCCTCCTTATAATATAATATAAAGTTCGTACTATAAAAGTTAAATAAGGAATATAAGAATAATTAAAATCGCGCTAGTAAAACTAAATATCTTTCGTATCTTTCGTATTATAATAATTTTAATTAGAAATATTATTCAGGTTTATAGCTTAGAGTTAGAAATTACTATATTTATAGTATTTATTCATATTATGGCTATTGTATATATATTAGAATATTCGACTTTTAGGCGTAAAATCGATTTAGCGTTGGGGCGTGATTCGCGTTGGGGCCAGCCGCACCGAGTATAGCGAGGTGCCCGCACGGTTAACGAATAGGATAATGCTTCTCGCGTGACGACACCAACACTTTTATTACTGGCTGCCCCTCGTGCTCTCCACTCCATCACACCTACTTCACGTTTGCACGTGTGCACGCAATGTGAGGTTGACTCCTCAATTTCTATTATCTATCGCTGTCTATTCTAGATCGTTCTATCACCAATGTGCACACTCGAAACACGCTTGAGATGGTCCAAATGACTCGCGAAGGAGTCGGAGACTGATTACCCAAACAGAAGCAATGAGATGAGGTCTATCTCTCCGAGCTGACGAGGATGTGGGTATATCCAGGCGTCAGTGTATGGGTGTGATGTTGATGGAGGGTTAATGAATTCGCCAACCGAAAAAGTACCTTCGACCGGCCTGGAACGCGTTGTATCTACGGATAGAATGTCGGTCGTTTCGTCAAGTCATCACTCATTGTCTCGTTTCTGTCTATGCTTGTGATGCTCTTTTAAGACTGTGCCGCAGCAACCTTCTCATCCGAGAACTCCTTTGCTGGAGTGATCTTCGCGGGCGGGAGTCCGAGCCCATTGCGATTGCGGTAGAAGAGGACCTTCTTTCCATCTCCTCGTGCGTCTGGCGCTGCCTCAAGCCACTGGCAGATCCTCGAGTTGTTCCAAAGTGCTCGGACGAAGCCTATCGCCCCGCCATCGACATCAGAGCGGTAGTGGGCACCAAGGATCGGCTTGATCGCCTCGCCTGCCTCGTCGGCATGGTAAAATGGAATGGTCGATACGAAGTGGTGGAGAACGTGGGTTTCGACGATGCCGTGCATCATGTGGCGGCCAATAAACCCCATCTCACGATCCATTGTGGCTGCTGCACCGCGCGCAAAATTCCAGATCGAGCTGTCTGCATAATGAGGAAGAGTTGGGTCTGTGTGCTGAAGATACGTGATCGCCACTGCAGTGTTTATTAGCTCTTTTCAGTCTGCTGATTGAGGAGAATCTTACCAAGCCAATGATTAACCCACAAGTAAGGCATAATATACCACAGCGCAAGGTTTCCCCATCCAAAGTTCTTACCGACCCAAATGAGGGCCGAGACGACAAATGCAAGGCCAACATCACTAGCCAAGATCAGCTTAGCATCCTTCGCCTCATACAATGGGCTGGACGGGTTGAAGTGATTGACGCCTCCAAAGAAGCCATTCTTCTTGCCGATACCTCGCTCTTCGACCTGTCGCTCGTGGTAGTTGTGGCCGGTGACGTTCTTAATGAGGTACAAAGGCCATCCGAAGAGCTGCTGGCCGATGAGAGAGCCTGCGGTCATGAGCGGAGTCTCCTCCATAAGCTCTGATACCTCGTGCATGAGATGGCCCCATTTCGAAGCGTACTCCTCACGAGTGGAAGGAACGAACACCATGTCTCGCTCGATGTGACCAGTGGCTTTGTGGTGCTTTCCGTGGGAGATCTTCCATGAGAAATATGGGACTAGCAGGGCTGTGTGGCAGATATATCCGACAGTATCGTTGAGTGTCTTGTAGGGCGAGCAAGATTGATGTCCACACTCATGAGCGAGAACCCACAGTCCAGTACCGGTGCACCCATTGACTGAATACCGATTAGCTAGGCTACCGCAACGCTGCCAGCGCTCGACTCACCGAAGCCATATACGGCCCACAAGACTCCTCGCGCAAGGGTGGAAGGGACATATTCTGGTGTGATGAATTTGTAGGCGAGCATGAGAGTGGCAGCCAACGTCAAGATATCACGGGCAACATATGTCAAAAAGCGAGCACCTGATCTCTCATAGCAATGCTTGGGTATGGCGTCACGAACATCCTTAATGGTAAATGTGGGAAGCTCAAACTCGTTGCCATACGTGTCAATGAGCTTGCCATATTCTGCATTACCGTCAGTGACTGGAACTTCCAAAAGGCAGACCTCAATACCCTACCTTTCAATTTTGTGTCGACCGAAGCTACAAGGCCGTCATCGCTGGTCGCCACCTGAGGGAGAGCTCCTACAACGTTATTAGAACGAAGCTTCTTCGAACGGCTGGCCTGGACTTATTACCTTTCAGATCCCTCTTATGAACCGTGGCCACTGGAACATCCTCGCCATTCAAGACCGGAGCCACAAGGTAGGTATTTGCATCCAGCTCCATGGTAGACTTGATGACCTCCTCCTTATCCAGTGCACGGCTCGAGCTATCACTGGCCAGAGACGTTCTCGAGGAATTGTTCTGCATGGGGCTATAGCTGGGCGAGTCATTTGCAGAGGCTGGTGCAGACTCAAATTCCTCTGAAGACGTCACGTTACGACGGCGTGCCATGGCTGCCATTGTGGATGAGATATATGAGTGTCTTTGGTCGGTGTGCTGGAGATTGGGGTTGTCGATGGAGCGGTCAATTGAAAGTGCAGTTCCCAGGCCTGCAATGTCTAAAGCAGAAAAAGCCCGTGTTTGCCAAGGCTTGTCTGTCAGGGTTCGCTATGAGATGTGTTCCCAAGTTGACGTGTACAGATGTTGCGAGCACAAAGAGGTGACAATTGGAGATGCAGGTGGGTTTGTGGGGGTGTTAAGAAGTGGAGGTATTCGGGAATGCAAATCTATCGAATTCAAGATGGCAGATCTTCGGAGATCTTAATTCTAGATCCAGGAACAAGGCCACGAAGGCGTTCTTCGTCACTCCTTTACAAGTAACTGTGACGGCTATAGATGGCATCAAGTATTTCAACTCTGACTATACAAAGAAAAGAAGAGGTGTATGAGGGCGTGGGAGCTGTGCAACCCATACAAAGTTGGCCAAAAGCCCAAGAACAGCCACCAGGCCTGCAAGCAGCTGAGCGGTCCGAGTACGACGGTCAGACCAGCTTACGCTCACCAAAAGCCCACTGGATCAGTGCTACATGCTATGTACATTTACCACATCCAATTGGTGATACGGAGTACTGTCTATGGCAATTGGCCTCTCAATTGCACTGCTACGAGTATGGAGCAAAGCCTTGGATTTTCAGAAAATGACGTCCCAAGCCTGCAGTGTTGAGACGCTAAATCCCAAATCGGCTAGCCGCTGTTAAAAATCCATGGATTTGCATGGAACAGAATTGCATGCTTGTTGATGGTACGCTACTTATATTTATCCATCATCACTGCTGATCTGGAGCGGTATTTGTGCCATTCTCAGCTCATCTTGACCCTGTATCTGCCCTTTCCTCACCCTAAGTGAGTGGGAATACGCACCCCCCACGCTCCTCTTCAATTCCTTGGTACAATACCATAGCAAGACTGCCGCTCCAAACCGCCATAGCCGCCGCTCCTCCCTGCTCTACCACGTTCCCATTCGGCCCAATCTCAGCTCCATTCGCAGGAATTTTGCCGCGCAGCTCGCTCTCGCTCCCCACAATCGGTGACATCCCACGCTCACCTTGAGCGTCGTCGGTCTCGTCTCCCTCCTCACCGAGGCGCATAATGCTCTCTTCGGCGCACTCTACCTCCGTCTCTGCCATGTCGTGTTGATTTTGCGGTGTATCTTCGCCATTCACTTCGTCGTCGAAGCCTGGAACAGTGAATATGCGACGGTATCGGTCGTAGAAAGAGTGAAGTAGCCCGTCGATACGTTCAGTCTGATCACCCTTCTCCTCATTGCTGTCTTCAGTGCTGTGTTCGCTGCTGCTTACTTCCTCGCTGCTGCTGCTCTCGTCGTCGCTATCCTCTTCCTTAAAGTGGACCCTGCCTCGGGCGTTAGATGCGCGATTGGTGTTGATAGGCTTGGTCATCCTTCTTCGCTTTGGTGGAGGTGGTATGACATCTTCGTCGGACTCGGTGACACTGTCGTCGCTTGCCCAGACAAAATGGCAGCCTCTGGTCTTCAGTGTCCGGCGCTTGTGCTGCTTTGTGGGTTGTTGGCGATCTGGAGTGTCTCTATCGGTCCTTTCACGCTTGACGAGAGTGGCTCGGTCACGTAGGCTGTAAGGTTGGCTAGGCATTTTATCAAAGTTGAGAGCTCTGTGATAGGTAGGTGTATACTTCCGGAGGAGATGCCGGTAGAGTCTTGGATAGTGTACTAGATAGTTTTGTTGCAGAATTTGTGGCCGGCTGCGGAAAGACTCCGCTGGCCTTTGGAAATTGTACAACACATATCGATATCGATGACATAAGCCATGACTGCTGCCTAAAGACACACCTAACTTCACTCAGGAAACCCTCGCTAGTACTGATACCAGAGTCCATAAGCACAAGCACGATGGGAGACTAATGCTGGGTCGTACCTCAGGCTGGTTCGCCTTACTTTGGTGTCTCGGTAGCCTTATGGTATAATACGTGTGCACGTTACGCTCTGGACTATATACTACAAGGGCGAGACGTCAGAGCCAATAGAAGAAGTAAGAGGTACAAACAAAAAAAGCAAGAGATTTACGGAATAGAAGTCCTGTCCATTACGCTTTGGAGTATCTGGAATGACATGGACTTTAAGTCTATTCTCGGTAATTTGCAACATCAATAAGAAACACAAACCGGCTCAAAGTCAGATTCATTTTCCTCCAACAGGCTCAATTCTTCCCTTTCGCAAGGCACAGCCGCTACCAATGCGCTTGAAGAGATAGGCTGAGATTCGCAAGCCGACTCACCTATGATCAACGCCTGCTATCCCAAGCCCTGTCATACGCCTTTTTCTGCTCTGGATCTGTCAACACATCGACAGCTTGGCCTACCCGAGCAGCACGCTCATCGATTTCCTGAAGCTCCCTGGAAGACATTCCTGACTTCTTGACCTTGTCGGGATGCGTCTGAAAACGCTTCTCCCTTGCGGCTTTCTTGATCTCAGCTGCGGAAGCTTGGGAAGAAATGCCGAGAGTTCCATAATGGTCTGGTATATTTACCTCCTCAATGATATCTGGTAATGTAGATTCGCGACGGGGCTTGTCTTTGGCCGACTGCCGCCAGTCTTTCTTGCTCTTAGATTTCTCATCGCGATTGTGATCAGGCTTTTCAGAATGTCTCGTTTTTTCTGAGGGTTTTCTACTGTGCCCTCGCTCAGACTTTGCCCTTGACTTGTCATCGTAGGTGGAACTTTGGCGTTTGCGCTCAGCATCTACCCTTGACCTGTCATCATGAGTGGAACTCTGACGGGTGCGCTCAGTATTCGCCCTTGACTTGTTATCGTGGGTGGAGCTCTGACGTGTGGGCTCAGTCTTTGTCTTTGACTTGTCGTTATGTGCATAGCTCTGATGTGTACGCTCGTCCTTGGCTGAAGCTTGGCGTCTCTTAGTCGTCGTCTTCGAATCCTCGGGTACTTGATGTCCGTAATTTAAAAATTCCTGGAATGTACGATAGTCATCCGAGGGACGAATCGTGTGCACTGATTCTGCGTCAGAATCGGAGTTATCATATTGGCTGACATGGGTCCGGCCGTGGCTTGAGCGATTTCCGGACGTGTGTGCGCTTTGTGAAGAGCGGGATACGGATGAGTGCGAACGCTCTATCCTGGTTTTCTCCTGGCAGATTTCGTCAAGGCGCCGAAGGTTATTGTTCCATTCATGTGCGATTGATCGCTTGACCTCCTCGTATTGATTGACATCGTATTCACGGCGTGCCTTCTTCCTCTCAAGAGATTCAGCTACTCTCTCAAGGCGACTGAACTCCGCATCGACTTCTCCAGCTAAAGTCTGCAGGCTCGATGGAAGCGCTTCAACGTCACGCTCATTCCGAGTTTTAGTGCCCCGAGTAGAATTGGACGTACCAGATTGAGCAGACTGGTATTGCTCGTCGTTGTCAGAAGCAGGATAGTAGTACCTTCGAACGATGTAATACTCGTCGCGAGATTGAGGTTCCTTACGATCATTTCGGGACGGATAGTCTCGAGAATCATTATAAGAATCATTGTCACCGTGATTGCTGCGCGAGATATAGCTTCTATCGCTCTCATGAGAAGTAAGTTTTCTCGGGATATCGCGTGGGTAGTGGTCTCTGTATCTGTCAGAAGTAGAGTAATCGGCTTCGACATACCTCTGAGACCTCTCGCCGGCAGGAACATCCGAATTACCGTAATGGGACGCGTCCGAGAGTGCTCTCGTTTGGTAAGGCATGTGGGTTTTCAGGGTGGTACTTGTGGTGTTTTGTATACCACTCGCTCGGTAAGACATGTTGGTTTTCAGGGTGGTATTAGTGGTGGTATGTATACCACCCGTTTGGTAAGACATGTTGGTTTTCAGGGTAGTACTTATGGTGGCATGTATTTCGCTCGTATGATAAGACATATTGGGTTTCAGGGTAGTACGTAGGGTGGTATGTATTTTGGCTTTGGGTTGCGATGGGATGTTCACCACCAAATGGATGTGTATGGTGAGGATGGAATGGAAAGATGATATGCGACCACGGATGGGTATTTGTATGCCGTTATGGACCCCTCTCACAATGGCTTGCAACATCCTTTATCTCTCTTCTGCCGCATCAACAACATACAATGGAGATTGTACATTAATGAAAGCAAAAGGCGTGCCATTGTTCTGCAATGGTCTCTCCAAGGCGTTGTCTACGTACAAGGCACATTGTGTATCAATGAAAGCGAAAGGCGTGGCATAACCCCATAGCGATCAAAGAACAAAGGTGGAGACATTGGTCTCGAATGAAGACTTGCAGACTGTCCAGGGATGCTCCCCAGAGCACCTCTGGGAAGAAACGTTTCGTATCGACGATAGCGTAGAGTGACACTGGTTCTAGCATTCCCATCCTACCAATGGCCTACTATCTCTGGAGAGTACCCGAGCTCTTACGGAGACTGTTTTCTAATCGCGCAAATACAGACTTCACAGGAGATGAGGTAAAGTCATGGTTACTCGCAAAGAGCTCTGAGAGGTCGTCGTTTTGTGTTTCATGGATGGCACCCGACCGCCGAAACGAGCCTAGTCCGTAACCCTCACAATCTTCCACCATTTTTTCTTTCGGTGGCTGTCTTGAGCCTGATCATCTCATCGCTGTCAGAACAAGCCGTCAGCAGGCCCAATTCAGAAGCCGTGGCACTGTCCTCTTTGCTTTCGCATTCGTTTCACCAGCTTACTGTAGTGAGCAATGAAAACGATGCCATCGAGCGTCAGCATTACCAATTTCGCTGCTTTAGTCATGATGCTCGCCGTGCTGTTACCTCACTTCCTAGAGCTCGACCAACTGTTTTGCGATGGTCCTCACCACCAGGCACAATTGCGGATGAAGCGAGCGGTCCTAGCAAAGGAACAATATCTGACCATCTTCTTTCCTTCCGTTTGTTTGTGATTACGCATTGTCCGAGAATGTGGTTGGTCGCAGCCTTACTTCTCGTTTCCATGGACAAGATAAAACCTTATTCCCTCGATGCAATTCATACTTCGGCCTTGTCAATATTGCCGGTCCAAGCTTTCGGAGGCATCCTCTAATAATCAAAATGGCAGGCAAAATACCTATTGATGTTCCCAGCCGTGCTCATGGTATAATAGTTGCTTGTATAGTCTCTTCGTGGCAGTTCGAAATTGGACGCGAATCTTCGTCAATCGTTCCATGGGCTGGGATGATTGGGCTTAGCTTCCTTCGTAAGCTTGGGTTTTCTACATGCTGGTAAATTCTAGTGGCGGCTCTCATCACATCGGTACAACATTTGGAGCGCTATCACCTCGTTGAAGATATTGCACCTGGGCGGTCATGTTCATCGTCTTCGCATACCTATTCAGCAACCCCACGAGGCCCATTCTTGGATGCACGCAGAAGCCAAGTACTGGAAGCCTGATGAACCTGGCCATTGCATCAATGTTATAAAAGCTGATTACGTATATGGCTCTCGGAACTTCATCACCGATCTAACCATGTTTGTCGTGCTACTGCCGATGGTCTGGCGGCTTCAGCTTTCTCTCTAACAGAAGCTTGGCATATCTCTTGTGTTCATGGCAGGATCTATGTATGTGCTCATCTGGTGTACGTGAGCTATGGGAAGCGCGAATTACTTGATGCGAAGCAATTGGGCCATAGCCATCGTGCGCTACGTCTGCGCTGTCCGCGATCCTACCACACAAATCGGACGTGGTTGGCCGCCAACACCTTTCTTTGGAGGTAAGCTTGTTGGCAATAGACCGAACATGGAGACAGGGAATACTGACTCCTTCAGAGTGTTCTCGAAGTGAGCACAGGCTTGATCTGCAGCTATGTGCCGATCCTGAACTCCTTCTTTGGCCGAAGTCTGGCGACGCACCTTCTGGACAGCTTCTCCCAACAACTGAGGACCAAATCTAGCTGGAAACGAGACTCAATTCAGGCAAAATGTATTCATAGAGCTGAAGCGTGGGAGAAGCAACCGTGAAAGGGCATTGATCAGGCCTACCGAGGACAGTTTCTCAAATGAACGAGGGGTCAGTGAGGAAGGTGTCGAGATTGAAACGATCTTCCGTTCAAGCAAAATGGTACGAGACAAGGACCTACCTCCATCACTTTGCGGAGTCTCATTATGCACATGTACATAATATTAGCACTAGAACTATGTAAACCTATGTAACCACCTCAATCTTGTCCAAAGGGTCATGCATCGGAACTTTTGCACCCCAACTTCCGTCTAATCACTTAAGCAGAAACGTCTGTCGAAGAAACTGAGTTAGTGAAGAAGAAAGAACACATGCTGCCCGCGTGCCTTTTAGGAGTCTTGTGCTAGCGCATCCTAAAGTTTACTAGCGTGTATTTATATCAAGCGACTGAGAGTGAAGCTCTGGACTCTTCAACAAGCACCATCTCTATACTTAGCCCCCTTCTACCTCCGTTATGCCTGCCACTACAGCTGAGGCTTTGTCATTGGTCTCGCGAAACGTCTCCGTCGCTCCTCTCGTCCTCCTCTCAGCAGCAGATCACTTTGGCCGCTCAGGCAAAGGTCTACGAAAGCGAGTCGTGGGCGTCTTACTAGGGCAGAATGATGGCAAGAATGCGAGGGTATCAAACAGTTTTGCTGGTACGTATAAAATTACACTCCTGATGAGCTCCGAAACTCTTTACTAATGCCCACGGCTCTCAGTACCCTTCGAAGAAGATGAGAAAGACCCTTCAGTATGGTTCTTGGACCACAACTACGTCGAGGGCATGAACGACATGTTTAAGAAAGTCAACGCCCGGGAAAAGCTGATAGGATGGTATCACTCCGGCCCCAAGCTACGAGCGTCAGATCTCGAGATCAATGAACTCTTCAAACGCTACACGCCCAACCCTCTGCTCGTTATCATAGATGTCCAACCAAAGGAAGTGGGCGTGCCTACAGATGCTTATTTCGCCGTTGAAGAAATCAAAGATGTATGTCTATGCTTGAGACCATTCTTCTCTCCTTTAGGAGCAGCTGCTCACAGAACGATTCCTAGGACGGCACCACAACAACCAAAACCTTCATGCACACCCCCTCCATCATCGAAGCCGAAGAAGCCGAAGAGATAGGCGTCGAGCACCTCTTACGCGACATCCGCGACGTCGCCGTCGGCACTCTCTCCACCCGGATAACCTCCCAGCTCCAATCACTTCAAGGCCTGCACCTCCGCCTCCGTGACATCGGCCAATACCTCCAAAAAGTCATCGACAAAGAACTTCCCGTAAACCACGCCATCCTCGGAAACCTCCAAGACGTCTTCAACCTCCTACCCAACTTGTCAAATCCCACAGCTACGCCTTCAGAGACGATTACTGGAAAGGAGGGTAATGGGCCCGAGCGGACGAATAATACGGAGTTAGCGAGGGCGATGAGTGTGAAGACGAATGATCAGTTGATGGCTATTTATCTGAGTAGTTTGATAAGGGCGATTACGGCGTTTCATGATTTGATTGAGAATAAGATTCAGAATCGGCAGCAGCAGGAGGAGAAGGATGCGAAGAAGGAGGAAAATGGCAAGGATAAGGATAGTAAGAAAGTTAGTGGGTCGGATGGAGTGAATGGGGTTGATGGGGAAGTGAAGGAGGGCGATGAGGGGGAAAAGACGGGGGAGAAGAAGGGAAAGGCGAAGGAGGGGAACAAAAAGAGGTGATCGAAGCATTCGACGAGGGGTCACGTTCACTTGCCATAGAAGAGCATTGAAGCGAGGGGTACGCTCACAGCAGCGCCAACATGCAATGTACAATAGGATTCATTCAAGATCTATGGTACAAAAGCCCTCGGACTATGTACGTTGCCTAGTCTTACAACTTGACTGGATAGTCCGTTGTCTCAATCTTCTCAGGGTATTTCAACCCCGCCTGTTCCCTCACCTTGTCCATCGTCTCCATAATCACCAAACTCTCCTCCCATCCCATCCCCGTGCTCTCCAGCTTTCCATCTCTCAGGCACCTTGCACACTCATCCGCTTCCCAGAACATGCCTAAAGATCATGAAATCAGTACTCTGTGCTTGACTTGGGCGAAAGAATCGACCCACCCTGTCCCGGTATAGGACAATCCACCTCCCTAACCTTCCCATTCTTCCCCTGCCTAACACGCTGCGCATCAATATCGCCCTCCGCCGGAATAAACCTATAATGCTCTGGCCTAAATGCCGGCCCTGACACCTGAATCTCTCCTTTCGTTCCTTGAATCCTGATCGCTGGCCCGGAAGTGTAGTATCCATCTGGATCCGTCGCGACCCTGAAGTTCGTCAAAGCGATACCGTGGGCGGCGTGTTTCCCGTGAGGCGCGGAGGGGAAGGAAAGGATCATGGATGTTTTCTCGTCAGCGCCAGAAGAGTATTTTTCGATGGAGGAGATGATGGTGGGGGCTTTGCGCTGGTCCTTCGGGACAGTGTGGTAGATTGTTTGGAAACACCAGGTGAGAGGATAAATGCCGACTAGAGGGGTGATTCATTAGTGCTAGGTCATTATATTGATTATGGTAGATTGAGGAGCGAAGGGGAGACGTACGATCAAGCAAAGCACCACCAGCCAAATCCATATTCACCATCCTATGCTTCGCCCCATCAGCACCCCACGTATTCTCAACATCTTGTCCAAAACTCAAATCGGCAATAACTCGATGAACAGCTCCCAATTCCCCATCCTCAACCATCTTCCTAATCTGAATACTCAACGGAAAGAATCTTGTCCACACCGCTTCCATCAAAAACAGTCCCTTCTCTTTAGCCGTCTCGATCAACTTCTTCGCTTGTGCTGCATTAACCGTAAACGCCTTCTCGCACAGCACGTGCTTGCCGTTTAAAAGACAGAGCATGGCGTTTTGGAAATGGTGGGAATGCGGCGTGGCGACGTAGATGATGTCGACGTTTTTGTCTTTGACGAGCTCTTCGTAGGATCCGTAGGCGGTTGCGGAGGAGGGACATTTGCATGTTTCGAGGAATTGCTTTGCTCGAGAGGAAGAAGAGGAAGAGGCGGCTGCCGTGACGGTATGCTTTACATCGGAGACATCCCGGGTTGAGGGATCAGTCATAAGGTCTTTAGTAAATTCTGTGCGGGATAGAGTAATTAGGTTCCTAAGGGCGGGATGACAGTGATGGGGAGAGGCTACTTTCGGCAATGCCTCCGGTTGCTGGGAGTCATGTCAGCAGTGTTTTGGGCCGTAGGGAGAATGCCGATTGGAAGACGATTGCGGCAATTTGGGAGGTGAGGGCAATGTAGACGCACCTAGGATCCCCCAGCGAATAACATATAGCGACGACATGTTGATGTTGTAGATTAGTGAACCTTAGTGTAGAGGATTGTTGTTGCAGTGAGGTGCGCTCAATTGTGAAGGTGAACAATTGGTGTGGGGTATGCTACCAATACGTCATGCTCTGGAGCCGTTGCGTGATGTCAAACATAATCCGCCTTTTAGGCTAAATCGTCGAAAAAGGGGATGGTATTGGCGGAGATATGAGTCGCGTGTAAAGAATTGAATATCACATAGAAGCGGGACTGGATTGGAAATTGGATGTTTGATTGTGTGATCTAAGATCTGAAAAGTATCTTGAAGAACCCGCATCTGGTTTCAAAGAGAAGGATAGGGTTGCAGGGTAGTATGCCATGAGGAGACCGCCGCGCATGCATGTCGCAAAGAGGGATGCACGCAAAATCAAAGATCATGGCTTGAAAAAGATCAACTGTCTGACAGTGATGTGCACGCAATTTTCGCAGTCAGAATCATGCTCTGATAGCCTTTGCATTCGAAGCGTTAAGATCAAGACCCTATATCACCAATCAGCCACGGTTCCTTCTTGATTGTATTTCTTCTAGGTACTGACCCCAGCCCTCCGTTTGCCCAATACACTGTCCGGGGTGCTCGTCCTCAGTGGCGTAGTACCGCCATCTTTCTTCACCTCAGCATGGCAGCTGGCATGATAAATTCGGCTCCCGATCTTCATGGCGTCCATCCATACGAAGTCTTGCGCCTCGTCGTTCCACACCGTGTCAAATTTCTCTTGGCAAATTGGACATGGCTGATTAGCTAGCGCTTGATCTAAAGGAACGGGGATATGTTTGTTCTTAGGGTCTGCGGCGGCTAGAGAGGCTGCAAGAGCAGCTTTAGTCGCTGAAGAGGAAGCGTCTGTGACGGGGGCATCCTCTGGGTTGTCACGCGATTTGATCCATTCCTATTGCATTGTCAGCGTCCACTCGCGTACAATCTGTAATCGGGATTGATACTTACCAACTCGTCAACATACCAACTCCGGCTCTGGCCACGCTTGGCAGAGTCGGCGAGACGCTGGTTTGTCCGGAAGTGCCAGTCTAGATGTCGAGCTTTCTTTTCCTTTCCTTCTACTGTGGCAAGAAAACGTCTACCACATGTTGAGCACTGGTTGGGGCGGGCTTCGTACAGAGTCGAGATGAGATACGGTCTCGGTCTAGCAACTGTCAGTAAAAAGGCAAAATGGACTAAGGAGTAGTGGATCGTACCTTTTTAGAGAAGTAGATGTAAGCTCGGCATCATTCAACAACGCAGGACGTGTCAAACCAGTAGGAAGTACTGGTGGGGTATTGATCCCAGAAGGAGAAAGTACGGATCCGAGCGAGCCATTGACCGGTGTACTACCGGCGGGCAGCATACCATTGGCTCTTAGCATTGCCAATAAATCTCTTCCAGGTGCGGGAGGTCCTGGAGGGCGAGATGTTGGGATTTGCTGTGGGTGTGATACTGGTGCCTGGGAGACTGGAGTTGATGAAGGAGTCCTCTGAGCTTTTGCAATAATGTCCGCCAAATTTCTCGACGACAGCAATCCTTGCAGGTCTCCAGTCTGCGGCGTCGATTCTTGAGGTGGAAGTTGATGTAAATGTCGAGGCTGCTGATATGTGTGCTGCGGAGGAGGGACATATTGCTGGGGAGCTGGTGCACGAGCAGAACTGGCAGATAGCTGCGCGACCTGATCCCTTACAGCCTGTAGCTCTTGAGGTGCTAATTGTTGCCGGCTCATAATACCCTGAAGGTCTACCAAAGCTTTCAGTCGGTTCCGGAGAGCGTCATCATAAGGATTGGCACCAAACTCGTTTCGGAATTTTGCGATTAAGTCTGCTATGTCTCTGTTCAAAGGATCGAAGCTTTGAGAAGGTAGAGGAGTTTGTGGGTATGATGTTGGCTGTAAATAGGGTTGTTGGAAATGCTGTGGATTGGGCTGTGCATGAGAGTACTGTGGCTGCGGAGGGTACGGCGGACGTGGCTGTGACTGCGTGTCAATAGATACCCTGCAGAGGGAGGAGATGTAGCATACCTGAAAGTGTGTGTTCGGAGCATTCTGCGGTGCAAAAGCTTGTGGAGGAGGCGGATGATATTGCCCGTTGGCTTGAGGAGGAGTGGGAGTGCTGCGCCATTGTGGGTTTGGCATAGCCATTGGCCAAGCACGCATCATCTCTTGTTGATTCCTGGACTGCTGCTGCTGTTGCTGCTGAACTGCTGCAGTTCGAGCTTTGATCAACGCATTCTCGATAGGTCGTGTTATTTCAGGAAGGAATACAGGTTTCAATTCCAACGATCCAGGCACGGGCTCTTTCCAGGTCTTCAGCATCTCATCCAACTTCTTGCGTACTTGGTTGTTGACCAAGCTATAAGCGTTCATAAAGATACTGTACAGATTGCGGCCAAGAAACAACGTGTACGGTGTACCAACGTTTTTTACCACGGAGTCCAATACATACAATGCTGGAAGTTTCCGGTCTGGGGGCGTCTGAGCAACAATCAGTACGCTTCTCTTCTGAGCTCGAAACAGGAAGAGCACAGAAATTGGCACGCAACACTCATCGCTTCATAAGACACCGCATACTGATCCTTACTTACATTCTTGATATGGTTCTCTAATACTCGTGATATGGCCATAGCATGCTCTGTGTTCTCTTTCGCGATGACGGTTAGGTTGTTGATCTCGAATCTCGAGTTCTGGGTCAGATCTTCGAGGGAATTCTTGTAGTCTTCAGCGATTTCATCGGAAGGGAGTCCGACAGACATGATAGGCGATGATGTCGTCACAGTGGTAGAGAAGCTTGTACGGTTAGGAGTAGACACAGAAAAGGAAACAAATGCCTCGCTGGTGTGGGATGAATCAGGTATTTGTGAGGACCCTTTGGCACGGTGTGCTATTGATGGATGCTTTCCCTTGCGATAATAGGAAGACCACGACCTCAATAATGCTCTTGAACGACACAGTCACGGAAGTTATTGAAGTCACTGCTAGCTATTGTTCGATACCAAGCCAGAATGCCCGTCATGCGCAAGCTGCACTCCACTCTCCCAGTGTACTGTCCTCAGCCTCAAACGCCTTTTTTCTAAACCTATTCCTCAATAACGGGTTGATCCCCAGCGGACCCACCTTTAAAATAATGAGCGTTTGTGTATGGTGAGTGGCAGACGGTATGCCGTCGATGTAAGAGCGCTTTCGTGAGGGTAGATAGATCTGAGAATGAGGGAGAGGCGGTGGTGCAGTGTTGGATGGTTGTAGAAGGAGTGAAGTTGTTACTGGACAGAGGGATGGGGGAGGCTCAAGCCGAAACAAGGATACCGCTTAGTCATCAAGGTGTTGGCACATGGTTGCCTTCACATGGTCTTCCCTTTAATAGGGTTCCTTCCAATTACACCTAAGCAACACCCTCTTGTCTCTCACCTAAAGACGATATGCAACTCTCACAGCTTTGTGCTCTGGTTGGCGCTTTCGCCATAAGCGTCAGTGGACTTGCGCCGCAACGACAGGTCCTGATAACGTATCCCAGCGACACACCGCAGTCCGATCTTAATGACTACAAAAGTGCTATAGCCGCTGCAGGCGGCGAAGTTCTCCACGAGTTCGAGCTTATCAAGTATGTCGCATACTCCGTGACGCCATGAGCAACGCTAATATACCGTAATCTTGCAGAGGTTTCATTGTCAAGGCTTCCACGGAAGCCATCGATACTATTCATACTTTGTCTCAGAAACACACGCCGACTATAGAAGATGACTCGACGGTCACGGCTCAATAGTAGGGCGTGTAGCCTCGAACGGCCGGATACCATGCAAATGGACAGGATCCCTTGACATTTCATTCATTCTGGTTGAGTCTTCCCGCGGACTCTGGTCTGGAGCGAGAATTTGCTGTACGACTATGGAGAGAACTTTACGCAAACATGTGCCCATGAATTGTTATCCCGGCGGATGGTTTGGAGGCGAAGACGTGCTTTGGGCGATTAGGCAGTCACCTGCTGGCAAAAGTCATCAAGGGACAGATTTCCATCTTGTTGTAGCAGCTCGGTAGCCAAACCAATACAAACTATTACCCATGCTTAGAATCTTAGCCACAGTGATGAGTACGTCAAATGCATTGTGTTCAGAACAATAGATCCAGTGAAGTGGAGAAAGCGTTCCATACGGCGCTAGCGGAGTTATACAATGACTTGGTGCCGTGGAGGACAAGGGTTCTTTGTTCACCATTCAAAATCACGTCCCCAAGGCCTGCCCTTACTTATTCATGACATGCACCCAGCGCTCCGCCAATATGCTGCATAGCGCTCCCCATCCTCTCCCCGATACAGATTTGATTGCAAAACCTTACAGGAGACGCTATGGCAACGAATGGAACCCTCCCCCCCGAGACCGAAGGGGCGCTGGTCGTCTGGGTAAGTTGCGCGTTTTTCTACTTTAATGAGGGACTAGAAGCTAATGGCGTATAGGTCAACTCGTTCTCGCTATCTAGTCGCGTGGGATCGCTGAACGAGATGAGCGATGGGCAGGCCTTCTGGGAGATGCTTTGTGAAATCAACCCAGAAAGCTTTACCGGACAGCTTCCCAGCAGGAAACAGTCGGACTACTCGAGACAACAGAATTTGCAATTCATATATACCCAGGTCGTATTATACCTCGATGAGCAAGGTGCAAGATACAATGCATTCACGGAGACAGACCTCATTAAATTGGCTGCAGATGGCTCAAGCTCCTCTACAACCAAGGCACGCTATGAGGACTTGTACCAAGCAGTTACGGTGGCTAACGGCGCAGCGCAGTTTCTGAAGTTGATCCTCCTTGTGGTCTTAATTGACCCTCCGCAAGCCCACATTATCGCGAAAATGTCGACTCTTCCTCCCCCAACACAAAAAGTAATGGCTTCGCTCATTCAAGAGATAGACCCTGCCCAGTACCATTCCGGCGATGAATACACTAGCAATCGTGATCAAGATTATAGCAATTTGAATGACAGTACTACTTCCTTTCCATCACGGAAGTTAGATCGGGAATTAGCTCTCGAGGAGCATCTTGCAAGAGTGCGGTCTCAACTGGGACGCCGAGAAAGCGAAGTTCAAGACCTGAACGCGGAGAAGGTAGAGATCACCAATGAATATGTACGCTTGCAAGAGAAGTACGATGATGTCTCGAAGCTGTCAGTCGAGCAAGAAGATGAGTTGAAGAGGCTGAACTCGATACACAATGAAAGTAAGCAAGTGTCAGTGAGGGACTTGGAAATGAAGATATCCAAGCAGGAGGAGACTATTGCTGGTCATGAAGCGCAGATCTCACGGCACCAAGCGCACGAAGCCGAGCTAGAACGAAAATACCGTAAGCTCGGTGAGGCGGACGACAAGCTGCAGAATCTTCAAGACGCTTTCGACGAGCTGAAAGTTAAGCTGGAGGAGCAAACAAGGAAAGCCAACCAAGCCGACAATTACAAGCGGAAAGTCCAAGCCAGCCAGAGCATCGAAAAAGAGCGAGACTCGTTGCGTCAGCAACTTGACGAAGCTCGACCAAAGTTGCAAGGCTATGAGGATATTCGACGAGAGAATGCTAAGCTTCAGCAAGAGAACCACGAGATTGGCCAGACTCTCTCTCGGAGCGAGCAGGACAACACCGAGTTACGAGAAACGAAACAAGCGTACGTCGCTGAAATTGATCGACTCCATCGGGATTCAAAAGCCATGCGTGAAGTGCTTGCACAAGATCAAGAAAGGATCGCAGACTTGGAAGATGCTGGTGGTCCAGAGATCCACTCATCGCCAACAATTGTGGACGGCGGTCTTGAATCCGAGCTTGCTGAGACCTCAAAGCACGAGGATCGAATGCAAGTTGCCTGCACTGTTCTCTTCTGGACACGAGTACTGATGAGTGACAGGAAATCTCGAGTTCTCGAACTCGAGAAGCAGCTTCGACAAATGACGAACGATGCTAGTGAGAAAGACATCAAATCCACTACGTTACAGCATCAGCTTGAAAAGGCCCAAGAGCTTTCAGTAGATCAGTACAAAACCTTCCAGGCAACACGCCAGGAAATCTCCAGCCTGCAGTCTGCCCTCGAGGAAGTCAGGCAAGGGCATCCGATTGAAGGGTCTGTATCTCCCAGTCGCAGAATCTTTGATCTTACTCACAATGACGAAAGGACCGAAAGCTTCAAGAAAATGCGGGAGCAACTCAAAGTCGAGCAAAAGAAGCGTGCCGAGCTCGAGGAGACGCTGTCAGCAGCCCAAAGAGATGTTGATGCAGCCAACAATGACCGTACGTCTTGCTTTGAGAGACACTGCATGATGACAGATCTCAATATTGACCTCCTCCAAGGCGAATTGCTCGACAAGCCCAGGCTTCAGATGGTTGAAGAGGTAAAGAAGCAACAATCGGTAGCACTAATGCAATTGCAGAGCGAGCACGACGCCCTGCGGTCAACACACAAGTTCCTTCAAGAACAGTATGCCAAGCAAAATGAAGAGCGCAACCAGGCCTGGCAAGAGTCACACGAAGCTGTCGTGGCGAACGCCGAGCTCGAGACGAAGAGGAAGGCGGAAAGCCAAAGTTTGCAAGAGATAAAGGATCTCATCCAGCAAGCAAATGCCAATAAGTTGGCCGAGTCTACCAAGGACAAGAACGACATTTTTCATCGCAATGTCGACGCCTTTGCCACAAAAATTGAGGAAGGCAGAGAGCGGGTCGCAAAAGCCCAACAGGTAGACAAACAGCTCATTTCTGCAGACATCGCTTGCCAGACTTCACCCCCTGATGAGCAGTCACAATGTTCTTCTGTAGCACAGTCTAAACGAACCTCACGATTCGGCAAGCTCTTCAAGCGTGGAAATGCTGACAAGCATGATGACAGCAAATCGAAAAATCAGCAGGCGTGATCAAAGATCTGGAGGCTCGTCTACAAGAGCAGAGTCTCGCCAACGAAGATACCCAATCCAACAATGCTGCCGCCGAAGGATCGGAGTCCAAAGTCAGTCATTGTTTTCTATCAGCCTCTAAATACGTCGTTTTGTTAGCCATCTAGACCAAATTATGGCTAGCTAGCCCGCTTCACGGCTTCGATGCCTAAATCTCGATGACACTGACCACAACATCACCACAGGCTATGCAATTGGCCGAAGAACGCACCTATACGCGGAATCTGGAGCGGGAGAACAAGCTAATGGCTTCGGCCTACCACGACCTTGCGGGAAGATTACAGATGAACAACGTCGTCTTACAACGAAGAGCCGATGCGCCGAAGAGCTGGCTGGGCCGGCAGCGGAAGGCTATGGAGGGGATTGGAGGTCTCGTGAGGTAGGCAGGTCACGCTCTAAGTACTAACAATCTGGCATCTCGGAGGTACGAGAGCCGCGAGAGATCCCTGCGGTCGGCGTGGGGTTTGTATGCATAGCGAGTGGAGTCATTCTAGGATGGTTGGACAATTTTCTATGTGGGTGTTCGGGGATAAGGGATTGTGAGATACCCATATAGGTTTGTCGCTGTTACGGATGAGTCTGGGATACTTAATGCATTTTGTCCACTTAAGAATCTATAACTTGCTTGCGCAAATTGGACTCTGATCCATGAACCCAGTCAAGCAAACCACCGCCTGGTGCCGCTCTACGAACAAATGCTCTACACAGAAAGCCGGAGCTTGAGTCAAACGATGGGTTTCTTACCGCAAAATGTAGATCTTTCAGGCTCTCGGCTTCCAAGACTTGACAAAGTCCCAGCTCCAAATTTCGAACTTCTGCCTCGAAGCCACGGCATCTACCCCAAAATCGTTCCACGAGAAGAGTCAAGAACAACACAAGCACAGAGAACGCATGGCCGACTTGCAAAATCATCGTAGCTTCATAAGATATCCTCCTAACGCGTCACAAATTTCCTCTTCGTGAACATCCTCCAATAATTCTAGCAACCTCTATGCTTCTCCTGTCTCAATCACGAAGACTCCCACCGTCCTCGAAGCAGAGGCGCGTCCTGTTCATCCTTACATCTCTTTCCCCAATGTGTCTGCTGAGAGCAGCAATGTACTGGCATGCTTCATCTAGCTTTCAGAGATCCAACGTCCGTCCTATCAAAATTGACCTCTCGCCCTCGTGGTCACCTGGCCCTCCTTTTCGGCCCTCCTTTTCGACGCTCCTTTTTTGCCTCCGTCGTGATGCATAGACATAATTTACCGCTCCTTGCTAGTCCCCTGGTCCTCAGCTTGCCCCACCAGAAATCCTCCTCTTCACCCTCCCCCACCCCAAATTCGCGATCTCTCCAAAGCCGATCTCCCCTTCCCTCCCACCTTCCCTTCTAGCGCCTCTGGTACTTGAAACCATGGATGTAGTGGTCATGCCGACTCGCTTCTCGTTTTCTTCGCGCTTTATTCGGACGCCGGCTGCGGAGATGCCGATCAAGATGGCGAAGAGTGGGTCGAGAGTTCTGATGGGAGTGGGATGTTAGTAGGGCCTGTGGGGGAGGGTGGGAAGGGAGAGAATGGGAAGGGAGCGGAGGGCCAACTTAGAGATGAGGTAGTTGTAGCGTGGCAAGGAAGAGGCCATGTTGTATGATGGGGTTGAGCGAAGGATAAGACGCGTAGAGGTGATAGGAGCTTCTACAAATGGTGATGTTGATAACGCTGCACGAAAGGGAGCTTTCTGGACTGATAATGATTTGAAAGGGTTGGAGAAGGACTTGCTGTTGGGCTTGGCTTCTGATATTGATGATCTACATTTAGTCTACGAACTACTACCATGCAGTTTTTGCAATGCCAAATCTGCACCTCAAGTGCTCGGGCTCTTTGTGAATGGTTCGGAAACTAGGAACGGACAAGCTGTCGAGATTCAAGCTTTCAATATCGTGGTTGCACAGACTGTATGGGAGCAGTGGGGGCGCAAAGAATTATTCTTAGAGCGAGCAAGTCACAGCCAACAAGTATGACAGCCGTTTGTTCAGGTCTCGAGCGCGGTCTTGCAACTATCAGAAGCCATTCCTCCAATTCTTAGCTGCCGCCTGCTAATGCCAGGCGGTATTGGAGCAACGCCTTCTGCAGCCTACAATCTTTTTCTGTTTTTCTTCTTCACCGTGTTAAGCAAGCAGGCATCGCACGTAACCAAACATCCGACTGTCCATCCCGAACGCCCAAGGCTCATCCATCGTTGCAAGCGTAGCAACGCACATCATTGCCACACGGATTCCTCTAAGCGCCGAAGGTGTTCTCGCCGGAGTAGGTGATGTACAGGAAGCCGTCCTCATCCTGTCACCACATCAGCCATCCATACCCAAAACATCGTCCTTTTTGTGTCACTCATGACGTACCTTGTGCTCCTCGTAGATGCTGCTCATGAGCGCAGCAGTGGGTGGCAGGACCTCATCGACGAAGATGAAGATGGCTTTCTCTGGCGAGAGCTTGATGCGCTTACGGATGACATAGACAAATTGGCCAACTGTGAGGTCTGCGGGCACCAGGTATTTCTTCTTGTCGATCGTTGCGATGTCAGATTTCTCGACTTTCTCGCAGATCACCTGAAGCAGAGAAGCGATATCAGTATACCTCTATGCAAGAAGGGGAGATGGGTGTTGTGGATGACTACTTACTGGGATGCGGTCTGCATACTTCTGACGGATTCGCTCAGCTTCGGCCTTGCGCTTCTCGAAGGGATGCTCGTCCTTGAACTTGGAGCGCATGTTGCCGGTAGTGATAGGCGTATGTAGATGTGATTGTTTGTATCAGTATGGACTGTTGAGGATGTTGTGGGAGCTGATGTTCGTAGGTAGAGAGGTTGGTGGTGGGGAGGAAGAGAGGTGTCGACTAGGCTCCCGCAGAATGAGTAAGTGCTGCCAAGACTAGCCCGGTGTGACCGTTGAACAAGGCTCCCTTGACACTACTTATAAATCATATGCAAATATCACGTTTCTGAATCACATCTCTGTATTACTATCAAAGGCTGGTCTACGTCTAAAATGCAGAGAAGAGCCTTTGTTGCTCTTCCGGAGTCATGTCTTTTCATGCCGGGGGTATAAGAGCTTCCGGGCTAGCTGAATTAGGCAAAGGTTACAAAACTCGTAGGCCGGAGTCACTCCGTCACTGATTTTCTTAAGATTGGATTATTTACGAGCAGCAACGTTTGAATAGGTACGTTAGACAGCTATAGTCTATTCCTCAATCTCTGTTCGCCAATTGTCTCCATCGCTTGCTGTAAGTCATGCGATAGTCCCACTACAATGGCACTCATGAAGCCCTGTCTGCGAATTGGAGGCAATTCGTCGTTGCGAGATGCATTTCGTTGCCAGAAAACATTAAGACAGCAATATCAACCCATTCGACGATATGCAACTCCTCGGCCATACTCAGATACGCCGAAGTCTCAACCTCTTGTGGGACCAAGAGTGCCTGGTTCTGCTCCTAAACCATCTCCGCCTTCAATTCTAACCTCAGTGCCCAAGGCTCCGAACGATCCAAAGGATGCAAAAGGTGGAAGGGTCGCCTATCCTTATCTGCGAATATCTCTCGGTGTCGTCTTTTGCGGCTCGATAATCTACTCCATGGTTAGCTTGCCAAATTCCAATCGCGGCCTCTAAAGCTCACCTACATGCATGCCAGTTCACCTCGCCCCTCCAGCTCGAAGTCCCTTCAATCGCCGAACGAGACACCCTCACAAAGCGCGAGTCAGGAATAACGCCTTCCTCGCCTATGCGTCTTCGTATGGAAGCCTTGATCGAGGTGCAGCAACACGAAATCGTCTCTAGTCTAGAAACGCTTGATCCTTCACAGAAGTTCCGAATAGATACTTGGACCAGACCGAATGGCGGTGGTGGTATATCTTGCGTATTACAGGGTGGAAATGTTTTCGAAAAAGCTGGGGTCAATACGAGTATCGTCTACGGCACCCTCCCACGCCCAGCAATCGAGAAGATGCGAGTAAATCACAAAGCCCTGGATCCAGACGTCGATAGCCTCGAGTTCTTCGCCGCAGGCCTCAGCTGTGTTCTCCACCCCCATAATCCCAACGCATCAACCGTCCACTTCAACTACCGATACTTCGAAACCATGGATGCGCAAGGGAACTGCAACGCCTGGTGGTTCGGCGGCGGCACAGACCTCACACCATCGTATCTCTTCGATGAAGATGCAATCCATTTCCACCGCACGATAAAAGAGGCCTGCGACAAGCATGACCGTGGCTACTACCCACGCTTCAAGAAGTGGTGCGACAGATACTTCTACATCCCCCACCGTGGTGAGTCGCGCGGGATTGGTGGTATCTTCTTCGATGATTTAGATGAGGGGGAGAAAGATCAGGAGCAGTTGTTCAGCTTCGTTACAGATTGTCTCACAGCATTTCTACCCTCATACCTCCCACTCATCCAGAGAAGGAAAGATATGCCTTATACGGAACGAGAGAAGGAATGGCAGCAAATCCGGAGAGGGCGATATGTCGAATTTAATCTCGTGCATGACCGAGGAACGTCTTTTGGTTTGAACACGCCTGGCGCGAGGGTTGAAAGTATACTTATGAGCCTGCCTCTTACGGCGAGGTGGATGTACATGCATGATGCCGAGAAAGGGAGCAGAGAAGAGCGGTTGCTGAAGGTGCTCAGGGAGCCAGTGGAGTGGGTGTAAATGAAATAGACCTTTCCGATTGTTACACTTTCTGATCCTTTCATGTCTAGAGTCAGGGCACAAAACCATGTACCATATTGTATAGACTTGGCATAGATATTCTATAGAAGCTTTTTTGCTGCTATGTATATGTCTCCTAGCCGACTGTCAAACGGTTGGAATGCAACTTCCCACAACATGAAAGGCCAACAACGCCAGTCCCTCCAAAACAACAGAAAAGTACAGCAATTGATCACGCTAGAGGATTAATCTTGCAAGTCACATCTAAAGCCTGACTTTTCAACTCGTCCTGCTACCCACGCCTCGCTATGGACGCTACTGTGGCTAGTCAATTACCCAGCACACCATTACCATTGGATATGCAGAGTCTGTGGAACAGGTCAGTCTCTACCTGGCCCCTCAGGCTGAACATCGTGTTAGGTTCTAGTCGGAAGCAGGAGATGGCTGAGTAGGAGAGGGTTGATGGAGATGCTAGGGAGTGGGACGAGAGGTCTATTTGAGGGAGTAGAGGTCGCTTCATGAGATATGGATCTAGTGTGTGTGGGGGGTACATAAATGAGGGGGGGGAAGCAAAGGCGTTTGTTTCATGTATAAGTCTGGGATGTGGCATGTTGTTGCAGTGCCGCCAACACGCACGACGGGAGGATCTGACAGCTGTCAGGCTGAATGTTGGTTACATGGGATAGGGAAAGATGAGTTAAAATCAATGTCAATTCATACCTCACATCGCGAGTCACGTCGCAAGTCATCGATAGCAATATAATTGAAATCATAGCGCACAGTGGAAGTCATGATGGTTTTAGATTTCGATTTTATTGCTCCATCTCTCTCGTTCTATCCAACCCCTAGACAAAGGAAAAATGGTGTAAAAGTTGTCTACAAAAATGTAAGTGTGGTATCTCCCCATGCATAGCCCAATGCATATGTAAATTTGAAGTGAAAGCGTTGAGGCTGTGAAGGTGTAATAGATGGCACGCAGAGGAGATAGTGCAGTATCCATCAAGTCGTAAGTAGTAGATCTCTTAATAGATCGTCCGCTGCCTGATCACCCCCGAAAACGCATACATATCTCTTCAAATGGTGAAGATAAATGCAGAGAGCCCCTGGCTCTACCCAAGGCGCCACCATTAAGCAGCGCATTAGCTTTAGCGATTATGCGAATATTCGAGATGATGAAGAAGAGCGAGTAAGGAGGCGTCTAGAAGTTGCCGTGCCTCTTCTTGTTGATCTTGTTGATCTTGTTGTGCACGTGTTGGTGCGCGTGCGAATCCCTCTTGACTGGTTGGCCATTAGCGCCGACGTGCTCGGTGACGTAGACAGGTGGGGCGGTCTGGGTGATCCAGACGACGACGGGTTCGTCATTGGTGGGGCTAGGTGTGGGTGTTACTGAGGCCTCGGCGACCTTCTCATTTACGATAGGTGCTGTTGGTTGCGAGTGCTCGACTTGCTTCTGTTGTTGTTTGGGGTCAGCTTGGCTGGTGGCTGGCGCGGAGGAGACTGGTGCTGGAGCGGCGCTGGTCTCCGTGTTCGATGATCCTCCTATTGATCCTCCTGATGAGCCTCCTCCTCCTGATGAGCCTCCTGATGAGCCGCCTGATGAGCCGCCTGATGAGCCGCCTGATGAGCCGCCTGATGAGCCTGAGTTTGAGCTTCCGCCAGCAGCCATAACGCCAGGGTTGTCTGAGCACAGTTCCATGGACAAGTCGACAGAATGGGGGGCGCTACCAGTGGCGTGGTCATCGTGAGGAGCGTTGTAGGCTGCCTGGCAATATAGCACATCTTTGGGGCAGGAAACGCTGACTGAACCGTCGGAGCTGGTCACCTTAAGACCGCCTGCAACGAATGGATAGCCATTGATGTTGGAGATATCGTACCAGACCATATTGGCGGGGGGGCCTGGCGACCCGACGGTGTATTCGAATTGCGTGATATTTGGCTGGGGCAGGTCGTAGATGGTGGCAGGGGCTGTTCCAGCATTGGGTCCGCTTGAGTAGGCTGTAGCAATCTTGAGCGAGTATCCTCCTCCACCTGACTTGGTGGCATATGGCTCGGAGTGGGAGCTGCCAGGTGCGATGGTGACCTTTTCTCCCGCAGTGTCACCGCAGGACCAGAAGTAGGCCTCATCACCACACGAGTTCTTGACGATAGCCTGACCGTAGGAGGCGAAAGTGGATGCGAAGAAGAGTGGCATGGCCACAGCGATCATTCGGTACTGCATGTCTGCGTTGCTTTTGCGACCGCAACTCAGATTGTTATGTGACTACTCGTAAGGTTTGGTGATATTCTATTTGATAAAGTGTAAGTACTGGATTCGACAACCACGAGAAGGACTTTTGTAAAGGAGTGAAATTCGCAACTGCTGGCAGTGCGTTAAGGTTGTCGTCGCCTCGTCTTGAAAGGAGTGTGTTGTGGTGGGTGAAGGTGAAAGCAGGTTGAGAATCCTGGAATGCGCGCAAAGGAAGAACAGGTGCCAAGATCCGTCAGGGGGGGAGTCCATCTCTTTGTGAATAAGTAATTTCAAAAGAAATGCTACTAGTTCTAATTAAAAGGCCGACCAATGATCGCGGACCACGCGTCGATGATTGTCGGCTCATATAATCGGCATCCTTATAGAATATCTGATTGGGTTAAGGTACAGATTTCGGAAGGAACAATTGGCTTCAGGCACAAAAGGAACTTGCCGCTCACTTCCGGATGCAGCAGATGCAGGGGTGCCCTGGGTAAAACGCTTTTTGTCCAACATAAGCGTCAGCTCAGAACCAGTCGATTCCCCCACGCCAAACTTCGCTGGCCATGAGCCTGCCCTTAATGAGTGCTCGAAAGACATGGCACCAACCGCTTCGAGCTGGCATAGTAACTGGCTCACGTTTTACTAAACCTTCACAACTTTCGCAACAATTATCGCGCAATATTATGAGTAGAACTGGTTATTCTATTCACCGCTCAGTGAACCAATCCGAAGTTGCCCGCGACGGTTACCTATGACAGAGTCAGAGACTTCCTGCTCCTCACGACCGAGAATACATCATCCAGTGCGCACAATGACGCCTGAGGATTCTAGATTATTGATCATGGCGGTCAGAAGCCAGCAACGCGAATCACTGAAGGCGAATGCCGTTTGGAAAGAAGTTTTTCGTCTTGAAGTCTTGCGGCAATAAACAAAATCGAACCTCGCAGTACAGCCTATCGTGACTTTACGGGGAAGCAGTAAAATTCTTTCTGCCTCCGACCATCGGTGGAGTGAAAGATCCAGCAATCTTGGCAGAACATTTGTGGGTCAACTGCAGTGACTGGTGGGGGTGTGCGTTGACGTAATCCTTCTAGCCCTTCACATGGAACAACGATGTGGAGGCGGATGACTCACACAACCCACAGAATTTCATGCTGCTTACGCTGTGGAGGATGAATTCTTCGTCAAAGGCAGAAGGTACTAGCCGTCGGAGGGCGCCGATGTTTACAAAATTCAGCATTGTGGGTCAATAACTGGCTTGCTGGCTTCTGCGCAAGTTTTCAATATTCTAGTTGTTTGTCAGCCGGAAATCTCAATGTCCGCGCTGAGCCGCGCTCCAGGATTTGTTGACTCCACAACAACCATGGATAAATTGATTCGGTGCTCGACAATGCTGGTAAGCAAAGGCTACCACATTTTGCCTTGACTTCTATCCGCTGAAGCGCAGGAGTCCCCGCATTTTTTTCCTTGTACGGAGCTCTCGGGATATTCTATGTGCAAAAAATGTTCCATTGATCCCTTTGTATTGGCTTCGACGTGAGAGGCAAAGGCATCAGCATGTATTGTTGATGGAATTCTATAGTAGGGTTCTGCAATTTGCCGGACAGTAAACCTCTCCCAGACTGCTGCAGCGAGTGGTTCATCTGTATTGTCAGTTAATCACATTGTGTCTAGGCAGTCCGCAACAGAGGATTTCCACCAATGTCTGTTTTGGAAAGGGTCGCCTACGCAGTTGGGCAGAGATCTTGTTGGGTCAGAGATCTTTGATATCGATTAGTCTAGTAGTCCGCAGACTCGCAGCTTCGAGAGCAGATGTTGCTACGAGAATAGAGGCGTGATTTCAAAATAAACTTTAGCCCATCATTTCTTATCGTCTCGATCTTCATTGTCATCATTAGACAGTATTACATGTGATGTTCTCGCGGTGCTGTTGATTGGCTGTTGCTATCGTTTAATGCATATTACGCTGCTCAAACATGACCTTGGCTGGATTCTGTCTTCCAGGATCGAGTGGATCGAGCCGTTTGTCGATCTCATCAACGGAACGTTCCCATTTCTTGTTGATCTGTACTTGTGCAGCGCATCTTTCGTTGCTCTGTAGGAGTGCAGTTTTGTCCACATTAGAAAGATCATTTCCACGAGGGAGGATCGCGGGAGTTGCAGAGCTTGAAACGTCATTGAGGGATTCATTTTCTCCAAATCGCACTTCCACCTGCCGAGATGATATCCTTCTTTCAGGATCTGGGTTTCCATCGGAGCCTGGGTCATCCGCAAAAAGAGGGTTGAAGTCTCGAGGTAAGATTTCGGAATGAGAGTTTGGAGGTCCATCAAGTTCGGGATCATGTCCAAATTGGACCTCTATGTCTCGGTTCGCCAATTTCGAACCACCGGAATTGGGCTTCCTATCCACGCCTGGGCTATCCCAGAAGAGGGGCTGCAGGTCGCGAGACCCTATTTTGGAGTCAGATGGATGAGGTTCGTCAAAGTGCTGGATCCTGCGCAAAATGTACTTCGATGCCTCGCTGTACAAGCTTTGCGTCGCTGGAGCTAGGTTTATTGTCCGCACCTGGATCGCCGAAAAACAGTGGGTTGAAATCCCGAGCTTTGAGCCTCGTATTGCTGGGGTTTGAGGCGTCACCGAGCTCTGGACTATGGCCAAATTGGACGTCTATGCCATCGCCCGACGTCAATGGAAGCAGAGTGAAAGCAAGAGTACAGAAGGTAGTTTATTGAAAATGCATCTTGTCTGTGGTCGATATTCTGTAAAGCTTAAGGTAGGGTAAAGATGTTCTTGAAAAATTCTCTTCCTCCCCTACTGGCACCTTGCCTTTTATATTGCACTCGATGCAGAGTGACTCAGAGGCAGTGCAATATCATGTTAATGAGAGCACACTGTGGCAGGCTGTGCAACTTCAGAATGTCCAAAGTTGGTGGCATGTAAAAGTTTTTTGAAGGAGTGGGATTCTGTGTCATCCTTCGAGGGATCAGGGCCCTCTTCCTACTTAACATTGTTCCTCCGATATACGAGACAATGCTGCAATAAAGCAAGAGAAGTTTCGATTGCTCAGCGTCAAGAAGTGGGTTGTTGAATTGTTTCAGCATAGCCCTTGAGTCACCATTCCTTGTGCATAGTATGAATCAGGAAGCAAAGCCAGTCCTGATCAGCCACTTGACCCAGCCGCGGCAGGAACAACCTAAAACAAAGCCGCTCATTATGCGGCACGACCGGTGGCCAGGCACAGGAACTCGTCTTTGTGAAACAGTCCTTCAAGCCCCGAGTGCCAGAACATGTACATCTCTGATCGGCGATTTGCAAGATCTGCAAATTTGGCTGAGAGAAAAGCCCCGCTAGGGTCTGGAGACGTCATTGGCATCTACGCAGGAATATGCTGCATCGATTAGCTTGAAAACACCACCCACCAACAGGCAGACATACGCGCAGTCCTCTTAAGTGGCTTCACAGCCTGCCTGCTCAATCAATCCTATACCTAGCATCAATGATTGAACTTCCTTGCACATCACATGTTCCGATTGACTCTTTGAACGATGGTGGCTATAGTACCCCCAAATCTCAACGCGACTGAGCAAGAGACTGCTCAAATTTTAATGACCGCACTGGACTCAGGCGACTTCGCCACAATCAACCAGATATTGGATCGACGGCCCTCTCAACCGGAAGCCGAGCACAGCTCGGGGGATTACGAACCTAGTCTATGGCCTTTCAAGCTTGTTCTCTCTGGTGCCATTGAGAAAGACAACATCCAACTCGTCTCATTTGTGCTGAATTCTGGTCTGAAGGTAGAGCTGTACGCAGTAATGAGAGCTTTGGACATCGAATCCATCGGAATCTTCGAGGCTTTCATCAACGATGGTTGGGACATCAATGAGCCTCTCAGCGAGACCCAGCCCCCTTCCTTATCGTATGCATGCCTCCCTTGTATTCCTTTGCGGTCTCCTCATCGAATAGGGTATACGAATTTATGATACGCCCCAAATACTAATAGACCACGTAGGCACGTTCTCAAAACCGAACCCCTTGTTCGCTGGTTCCTGTCTCATGGAGCATCGCCGAACGCTGCAGCTTCTCGCCTATCTCGTACGCCAGTTACGCAAGCAGGTTTCTATGCTCCTTTGTCTATTTTGAAACTCCTATACGCAAATGGCGCCTCCCATCATGACGTACTTCAGACTGCCGCAGAGTCATCCGCAGAAGGGCGTTTGCAAGTCATGAAGTTCCTATTGGATGAAGGGGCTGACATCAATGCCGTGAAGTGGAAACATCATCCGGAAAGTTACGCGAATTATGAAATGTTGGATCTGGGCACTGCATTACATTACGCAGCGAAGAATGGCTTTGCAGACAGAGTTGAGATACTGCTGAAACGAGGCGCTAGACCTGACGTAGTTGACTCAACAGGCAAGACCGCGTTGGATCTCGCACGGGTGTATGGCCAAGAAAATACGGCCAGAATATTAAGCAATCTGCCACCGTCGGAGGGAAAAACCAGGTCGTATGCTTAATTTGCTTTGTACCTGAGCTACTCAACAGTTTTAATATTCAATCTCGGCGTCCATCAAAGTGTGGTCGAAGGCGTTGCCATCAAACCAGTTTTCTTAACGTTAATGAGTCCACAGTCACTGAACAGTTTTCCATGCCAAGTTCACAGCATTGAGGCAGCGATTGGTATTCAATGTGCCTTGCGTCGAACTTGACCGCCTCCCTGGGCGTTGTTTTAGCCGTGCGTCCTGAAGGATTGCAACCACTCCAACGCGTCATCCTCTCAACCCTCCTCATACACAGGCACAGACTAACAACAACATACGAAGGATAGAAATGTTCTCGCAGAGGAATCTTTCCTAGAGCAGCATAGCAGAGGGCTAGATCTTCTCAAACGACAACCAAAAGTCATACTCAAAGCGGAGCAGAAATTATGACGTAACGATGGCTCAGTGAACGCTCGGAGAAACACAGTGACAGAAACTAAGTCCGTCAAAAGGGACATCGGAACACCTTTCATGGCAGTGCAAGGGCGGTGCTACACCGGATAGCCCCACAAATGCATCCAAGTGAATCATTGCCTCCATCCAAATCGCTCAAACTGAATTCAGGATTCACAAGGCAGTGCGAGAGGGATGTGAGAGAGGATCTGGTGAAACAAGAGAACGGAAGACCATTTGATGTATGTCGATGCTCTCCCCAGCCGTCCGGAAGGAATTAAGGAAGCATATAAAAAAAGCGTACGTTTACCCTCAGTTCTAAGCATCATTCAGAAACCATAGACTCTTTTATACTCATCATCAAAATCGAAAGACCCCAATCTCAAAGAACTACTCAAGACCACAACGCTCTTATTTCTTCACAAGCTTAGCTTCCCACCTGATGATCCAACACCATTGAGAATGTACTTGCCGACCGCATTCTACCTCTTCCCACTGATCATTGCTTCGGCGATCATGGCTAGCCCCGCGCCTGCTCTACGAAAACGACTCACCCGCTCCAAGCTCGATCAATTCACCACCACCGTCTGGTCAGTCCGCTTTTCCCTCTGTTATTTTTCGACGCGAGAAAGAAACCGGAGCTGACATTCTGATTCTAGCGATGGCAAGACGTTAGACGAGAATAATAGATAAAAAGAAATAAAGACGGTTCAAACATAAAATAAACCGGTATTCCTTAGGCTTAGATAGAGTATCATAGTATTATATATAATATAGTTGAAGTATCGAGCTACGTTAAGCCGCTTTATAAAATAACCTAGCTAGACGAGTAAGTGTAAACTCGGGTACTTAGTAACCAGGTTTCTAGGTGATAGTAGACTTTTCATAAGTAGTAGTATCAGATAGTCGCCTAAGAGTAAAGTAATCGGTTTAGACTCTTACATACTCCGTACTACGCCTCTATACTACCGGGCATAGTAAATTGTCCCACAAAAGTCTTGGCGTTTCACAAGAGGCACGGGACTAGCTACGGCGGCCGCAACGCCCAAACATTCAACGGGACCTTCTCCACTGCTCCGCAACAGCTCCCCCTCATCCTTCCGAGCTATAGACAGTCCACCCAGTGACTCCCCGCCTCGCGTACTTTCTCTCCGCCTTGGTCAGGCTCTACCATTGATCATCTCGCTTGACAATGGCTCCAATCACAGATGACATCGTTGAGGCTCTCCGCGATACAATCCACCAATTGGAGTCGCGCGTGTACCAATTGGAGAGCAAGATGGGCGGAGGCGACGGATCCTCTTCTTCAAGAGTGGGCAAGTCTTCTATAAGGATGATCTTGATGGGACCTCCTGGAGCCGGTAAGCACTCAACAGCCTATGGAAGCCTAACGTTCTTTAGCTTACTTGTAAACAGGCAAGGGCACCCAAGCGCCAAAGATTCAGGACAAATACTGCGCATGTCATCTAGTAGGCACGTCCGAAGCTCGATCATATTCAAACTCATAATCTGGTATAGGCAACAGGGGACATGCTCCGATCGCAGGTCGCAAAGAAGACGCAGCTGGGACGGGAAGCCAAGAAAATCATGGACCAGGGCGGACTTGTCAGCGACGGGATAATGATCAACATGATCAAGAACGAATTAGAAAATAATCAGGACTGTAGACAAGGGTAAGAGATCCAAGATCGTCGCCGTAGCTCTACTAAAAGAGGCTACTAGTTTCATTCTGGACGGCTTTCCACGAACCGTAGCTCAGGCTGAGCGACTAGATGGCATGCTCGAGGCAAAAACCCAGAAGCTACAACACGCGGTCGAGCTACAGATCGATGATGGTCTGCTGGTGTCGAGGATAACGGGACGTCTGATCCATCCAGCATCTGGGCGGTCGTACCACAAAATTTTCAACCCACCAAAAGAGACCATGAAGGACGACGTGACTGGCGAACCTTTGATCCAGAGATCAGATGATAACGCCGAAACGTTGAAGAAGCGACTGTCTACCTACCACGACCAAACCTCGCCAGTCGTTGCATACTACCAAAAGACTGGGATCTGGAAGCCAATCGACGCGAGTCAGGAGCCAGGGCAGGTTTGGAAGAGTCTACTTAAGGTTTTTGGGGAAGAAAAGGCCCCAAGTACGACCTCAAGTCTACTTCAGAGGGTTGGTTTAAGATCTTAGGCATTACCTCCAAATTCCTCGATCTGTGGCGTGCTAAATGAACAATATTGGGGCAGAAGTACAAGATGTCCTAACAAAAACGGCTAGACGATGAGAGGCTAAACTCTGCATGACGGCGGGCATGGTTTGTGTACCATTCTCATTGTTTGTACTTTGTACACTATCTGTATTCTCGCAATGACTATTTGCAGAGCATATGGAGCTGATACGAACATTGGGAGGAGCTGTGGAAGATCAATACAAGCAGAAAAAACTACCCTAGCCGTATGCGTGTAATTGTGACTCTATGCCAGACCCAGTCACGGATGCTATAAATGTAGGCGACAACTAGCCTCCGGAAAGAAGCCATAATATTGTCGTGACGCGTTCTCTTCCTTCCTTTCTCTTTCACTATCTTCCACAACTTCCAAAATACTTCAGCAATAGCAGAATAATTGTGAAACATCGAGAGCAACGCAGTTTTTTATATAAAATCAAAAATACGCTACTACCCGGGTAGACTAACGCGAAATGTCAGTCCCATCACTGTTTTCCTCCCACAACTTGAAATTGCCATGACGTTCTTACCTCCAAACACCCTCTCTTCAAGCCATGACCCTCACAGGCTGAGATAAGAGCTCTGCCGTACCATTAACACTTCTACGTCTCCTTGATGAAGCCCTGTACTTGAATATCTTGACTGTAGAGTCTTCAACACGCTACCTCCCTCACCTTCAGTGATGTCAAGAAGCTGAATAACACGCCATTTCAGGAATTCTACACCTCCACCACCGAGCCCCGGAAAGCTCAACAAGCTCCACGAGGACGAAGCGCTCTCGAAGGCCGAGAAAGAGAAGGCTAAGGAGCTCACCAAGGCCGCTGATAATATCGAAGAGAGTGAGACTTCCTTTGGGCCTCTGGTCATCATCCTTCATTCGCTGTGTTACTACGACACAGCAGCTAATCCATGACCTCTGAAATCTAGTCACTGAAGCTGCCGATCTGCCACGTTCTTCTCCCAGTGCTGTCGAAGACAAGCCTTCTGACCAAGGTGAGATTTCTGCCAGTGAGCTTTGGTCTTCAATGTTCTTCTTAGACGTCATCATAGCCCAGGAGCTAATGTTGCGGATCTAGTATCAAGTATTAGCTCTTCAGATCTTAACGACGCACAGTCATCAACCCAGGCAGCTCTGCCAGGTAAGCCTTCAATCTCATCACGGCGGCCTAAGACTTTCCTCAGCCAGAGCCCCCAACCCTCCCGATCCAAAATCTTTCTGAATCAGCAGTTAACATAGGATTTAGTTACAGGCGTCGGTTTCAGCGAACAAGTTCTTAACGCTGGCTACGCGGCACAGAGACGACACGGTGTCCCCGAAGAAACCAACTTCATCAACGCTGCAATTGTGGCTCAAGAGCGTCGTCCCGAGGAACGTCGCCGTCTCCGTCTTGCCTTAACCAGCACTCACGTCGCATCGACAAGCAGTCGTGTTTCATCTGCTAGCATCGTTGTTGAACAGGGTAACAACACTCCTGGAGCCGACGGAAGCACCGAATCTTTGACAGTGCAGCCCAGATTTTCGTCAGCTAGCACTGTTGTTGAACTGGGCAACAACACTCCTGGAGCCATCGGTAGCACCGAACCTTCCAAAGCTCTGGCCCCCAAAACCGACGCCTCCACCTAATTATCACTCTCAAGAGTCGAGCACACCCTCTATCTTCTCTCACCAGCCTCAAGTCTTTCCAAATGGACTCTACGAGCCCTCGTATACGTACGATGGCCAATCCGAACGACGATAGCGGTGAGCGCGTGACCTACCCTCGACACTTTCCTTCTGCAATCGGTTTCCCACCACCCTGGACTCATGTTATGTCACGCTGGCTCGCCTACTTTGACGGCTATGATGGAACGGACCATATGGACACAATCGGCAAGATGAAGGTCGAGTTCCCTGTGCTGCAACTTGTGAGTACTCCAAGCCCCTTCCCTTGCAAGCATGTTGCAGCGGTCCTTACCCAGAAGCCAATTCTATGCTGACACTCCTTACAGCATGTCATGTCCGTCGACCTGATTGAGCGTGCAGTCAAGTGGCTCAACATGAACACGGTCTACAACGAGGATTTCATGGCTGGCGTTGAAAAACGAATTGCCGAACTCAAAAGAATTGGTGTTGAAGTTCCCGAAGAAGCCCCTGTTGAATCCCTTTCCACACCCAGCACCCCAGCAGTGAGTACGGCGCAATCAACATGTCAGATACTTATGTCTAATCCAATTGTGTAGCTTTTCTTGACTGACGAGATCTTATTCGGACCTGGAGACCACGTGCCAATGACTGGTCGCCTTGCACCTGATTATGCCTCCAGCGACGACGGGGGAAGCACACATGTTGAAGACCTTTCCCCTCGTCAAATTCAGATTGCCGGCAATTACCTCGACACTAATCTCCTTGCCGACATTTCCAACGCTCGCGAGGTCATCAATGACCCCGTCTCTGACAATTTCCACATCGTTCCTATTCCATTCGGTGGTCCTTACGACCTTGCTGAGGCCAATACCAACATCCGACCCAACGACAGCGAAAACGTTCGTCCCACAATCCGTGAGCGACGTGCTCTGAAGCACCGTGACGAGGAGTAATTGGCTCTCATTCACACATCATTTCCTATCATAGATCTCAGCACCCATCCAGCACTTTCTCTACCATAGCACCAATTCAATCAATTGTAACACTCATACTTACATGACGATGCTTACGTGATATGTTCCTATGATTCTCTTCTCGATTATTTCCTGTCTACATCCTGACATCCTTGCCCAATACATATAAGCAATATTGACATCAAGACGGTGGTTTAAGCAGCTGCAGTCTTCCAACAGTTCTGTACGATCTCGGTGAAGGCAATAGAAGCCTCTCACCTGGCGTCGAGAATACGCACCCATTCATGGGGGCGTCGCGCTGCAAAGCGCAACGAATAGTCTCCAGATTTTCACTTTGAAAAAGCACTCATTCCAGGAGTCAGCTCACATATTCGATGAAGAACAGAATCAGTCGAAATTGCCGCACCTGCTTCATAGTGCCACATGATACCTTTACTCTTTTCTGATCCTTTGTCTCCTCTTCTCAGCTCTATCTACATGTAATCACTTTTTACCGTGACACCAAATCCTCATCACGTGGCTCGTGTTCCCGAATCGCCCTCATGCCATTCGGCGGTCCCTACGATCTTGACCAACCCAGCCGCAGCCGTTCCTCGGTCGACGAGAGCGTGCGTCCAACCATCAGAAAGCGCCGCTCTGCAAAATGTTACAGCGAGCAGGAGTAGAAGGCATTACATACATTAATTCTCTTGTACCATTACATCTGCACACTTCCAGCACCTTCTCCAACACAGCACAATATTATTCAATTGCAATCCTCATACGTGCTCCACAACACTATCACCGTTTGACTCTCTTCTTAGCTACAACCTCCCTTCTCTAAATTTCGGCGTACTCACTGGCAAGAAGCCGGAACTTGTGGGTTTCCTGTCAGAATGCGGTCCAAAACGAGGGCAAGTAGACCTCGCTGTGTACATCCTGTTGATCTGTGAGAGCGAGGAACGGCTTAGGAAGGTAGCTACTTGTTTAGCTTTTAAACAGAGTGGGATTATTCACCACTCAATAACTTCGTTCGCCACTCTAGCCAGCCAATGTTCATAGATTGCAACGCCCATGATTGCCTCAAACTTGCGATTCGTCGGGTTTGATATGGATACGTCCGTGTTTTCCCAGCTCAGACTGTAGGAATCTTATCTTGTAAAAACATTCTGTACGTGGAGCCCTTTGTAAGCTCGAGTACCACTATTCGCGAAAAATGCAGATTACATACACATGTGCACTTTGCGTCCTTTTCCCAGTCGGATACTATTCAGTGCGAGACGACCGGCTTATAGCTGCCTTCATGAGCGACAATCGCCCAATTGGCAGCTCAAAATATCATCTTTTGTGGAGTACCTTGGGGGTAGGAAGCTGCAGTCAAGTCGCAAAGTCCACTCTTAATTCTTTTGGGGACGCACTGTGAGCCAAGCTGGTCTGGTATTCTTGGATTTCACCCTTTTCTTCATCCACCCCACCCAGCAGCCCACCCAGCCATCTCCTCCTTCCCAACCTCCCTTTCCTCGACCATACCACCAGCAATATCCCACCGCTCACTCAGCACACATGCAAGCAAATGCTTGCAAATCAGCACTTCCTCCTCTCCCAGCATCAGACCTCCCCATTCCCACTGCCGTTGCCCATCTGCACCCTTTTCGATTCCGCCATCTTCTGCAGGAGCTGGTGCGTCAACCATCTCCACATCCTCATCCTCCCTCGCATGCCCATAATCCTTGCAATCATCACAATTTTGGTAGACTGGAGTGAAAGCAGCCGATCCATTAAACGTAGCAAACGCAAACGCAGCACAGCTACAGCTCCATGCCTGTGTTCTGACTTCGTAATACACTTCCGTAGTGTCTCCATGCCTTCCATACCTCGAGCTTCTCGAACTTTGAGTATTCGATTTGACGTAGTAGACTACTCTCCGGCTATTGCCTGGAACTTCCGAGCCATCGCGGACCCGGCCGGCTTCCGCTTCTTCTGATTCTTTGACCCCACCATGGCTGGGCTGAGGATTGTATACGAGACGTGTAATTAGATGGCGATCGAGGAGATCGAGAGCTGGGAGGAGGGAGGTGGGGAAGAGGGCGTGGAGGGTTAGAAGTGTGGGTTTTCGGGTGAGGGTGGTCGTGGGCGCTGTAGATAATTCTTCGGTGGTCGGTGGGAGGTCATGAGGGCTGGAAAGTGTAGTCAAGAGGGATGTGAGGAAGGCGCGAGAGGTGGGGAGTGAGGTTGTCGTGGCCGCCAGAGCGGACATTTGGAGTCCGTGGAATTCGGTTGGGCCCCTCGGGCACTCAAATTTGAGATCCTGTCATCTACACCAACTTGAATTTTCTCCTCTATCGAATCCAAAGTATCGCCATTGTGTTTCCACGTACAGGAGTCAAGATCGATGATGTTTCAGAGCGGGACATCTTCACCTGCTGTTCGAGACAGCGCGCTGATGTTGACTGGCATCCAGTCTCTCTCGACAAGCGTGGCAAATACAATGCTCAGTAGAGTTACGAAATCTTCTCCTGACTTCGAATTAATCTCTTCCCAAAGCGTTCATATCCTAGTATCCACTACGATTAGAATTGTGTCCTGATGACTCTCGTTATTTCTGTATTCTCTTTCTCATTGAAATGAGCATGCTCTTTTAGTGAGCAATTGCTCTTTGCGATCTTTGTCTACATATATATAGGTATTCACCCCTCAAGCCTACCAAACGATTTCCCGAATTGCGTTTGATCTCCCATACAGGCAAGAGGCTAGGAATTACCCTGTGCCTTGAGGCTCCAGTGGGTGTAAGCATTCTCTAAAACGTTCGTCTTATTGGTTGAGGCTACCACAATTCGAGAACAAGTGTAGCGGAATTGTCCGGCTGAAGTTCTGCTCAGCGCGCTGAAAAGTGTGAAACATGCGGACTGGCTTGAAGATAATGTTGTATTAGAGGGCCAGCAGGTCTGAAGCCACGCAGAGTACCGGCATCTCTCGGACAACCAGCCTTATGAGGCCATCAGGAAAAATGGATTCTGTGTATGATCAGAGACCAGCAGGATTGAGAAGGGTCTACACATGCAGAATTTGACGCTTTGGAAATTCTTAGCATTTAGATACCATCTTGAGCTTTCAACTGTTCTAACCAATCATGGTGCTTCTTACGAGCACAAATCGCCTTGTTGGGAGAAGTAAGGCTATTCAAGCTTTCATGGCTAAAAGTGCATGTCTGAAGCCACTTTCAATGGTGGATTGCGTCTTTTGTGGGCGAGGAACCTTTTTAGACTTCTATAAGTCTCCTTTCTGCACACACATTTGCTCTTGTCTCCCAACTCGGACGCTTAATCCTTTACAAGTAGCCATAACACTTTCAGAATCTTCTTTCCTCCCACATCCCAAAATAGCTCACCATTACACTCTTCTCGGACAGTACCGGAGTCGCCCTTTCGTCCCTATATCGATTCGAGATGGTGCCCCGTTTCTTCCTGCGTGTCGTCCTCCTGGCGAAATTCATGCTCACCGCTCTATCCCTCCCGGCACCAGAGCACCTCGAGGAAGGCGAGTGCCGACATCAGCATCTTCACCTCAACTCCTGCGACGACGACCCCTCCAATACGCAGAAGCCAGGAATTACGTCAGACCTCCTGGGAGACATACATCTCTTTGCGGAATATGCGGCAGCAGCATACTTGCCCATGAATTACAACTCGACAGGCACGCCGATCTCCTGCTCGGGCACTTGTCCCGGTGTCGAATCAAGCAGCTGTCCTCAGGTAGAAAAGGCGGGCGCTACTACCATTGAAGAATTCCAGGATACGCCTCACTTCGATGACAATGGTAAGCATGTCTTCCTCGACGTAAGTATCAAACTAACAAACTACCAGGGTATATCGCCATTGACGATGCGAATCGACTCGTGGTCCTTGCCTTCTGTGGGAGCAAGTCCATGAAAAATTGGTTCGAAAATCTCGAACAGTGGAGGTCCCCAAGCGACCTCTGCGACGAATGCCACATCCACCACGGCTTCTGGGAACAGTGGACATCGATCCGTGACATGATCATTTCCAACGTTGAGAAAGCAACCGGCAACCACCCGGACTATCGTTTCGTTGTCGCTGGTCACTCTTTGGGCGGCGCCCTGGCCACCATCGCCGCTGCTGATATCCGCAAGCATTCAGAGTGGTTCTTGTCCAAAACGGAACTTTTCTCTTATGGTAGCCCGCGCGTCGGCGATTTCTTGAGCGCCCGCTTCCTGACTGAGCAGTCGAGAAAGTCGTTTCGGATTACCGCCAGAGACGATGTGGTTCCGAGATTGCCGTGGACTAGTCTCGGTTTTATGCACACGTCGCCGGAATTCTTTATTGAGAGGAATGCAGATGATCCAAGGCCTGAAGATATCACTGTCTTGACTGGCTATTTCAATTCACATGGTAACAGCGGCCAGGACGCCTTTGATCTGAAGTATCATCGTAATTATTTTGGGGCAATTTCTGGCCGCTGCGATGACTCACCAGAACCCGTTGACCGACCAAAATCCTGAAAGACTTTTTACGGTAATACATGTAATCACAATCGCAACGCCTGATGCGAGTGTCTTGTCACAAGTCAAGGCAGTCATTGAATACCTCTTCGGAGAAGACAAGGTGACAGCGATCGAGGCTAGGCCAGACCACTATCTAGCGCAGCACATGCCCTACACGAGCCTTCCAGCCCACCCTGACCGCCTACGAATAAGAGGCTGCGTGGAACACATCTCGAGAGATTCTTTGACCATCAGTGCCGCCGGCTTTGCACCAATATGGGGTGGTGGTTCGGAGTATACTCTGGCGATCAGATGTTTGTGGGGACAGCTACGAATGGATCGATATCGTGAAGAAGGAAAGATCGACTGGGTGGACAAGTGTGGCGATCTAAGTCGATATCTAATATGAAAAAGAGTACAGCAAATGTTCATGAGTCGACATATGTTGTATTATCAGTTCAGAATCTCCTTTTGTCAGCTCATTCGATTTTGACGTTAATCCATTGCCCTAGGCGCGAACGCAAGACCTTTCGTGAATAAAAAAGATCCCATTAGGACAGTGTCATTCGGCAACCTAATCTACTTCATTAATGCGCCTATCCCTACTACAAGCCAGGCTTTAGAACAGTCAAAGACGCTTGCTGTAGTCACCGTACATGAACTCCAAATCGAACTCGCACTATTAAACCCCAAAGCACCCACCAACTAGCCGAACGAACGACAGCGAACGAAGTGAGTTGTGCGTTGTCATTTTGAGATTTTGCTGAGATGGAACGATACTCGAGAAGAAGGAAAGTTTATATCAAAAAAGATTGGAGACGTGACAGTGCCAAGCAGTGACAATGATACAATAACATCTCTCACGCGGTTCCGTGCTGTATCGAAAATACTGTCGGCGCTGAGCTTTCTGTTTTTCTGTTTTGAGTCTAAATCCATTCTCGGAACTTCAAAAGCACCTACATTGTTTTGCGATCGCCTTGTATTTATCGAGATGTTCTTTCAGGAACAAACAGGTCACGAGTCTCATAGCCGGAGTGCCATGACTCCTACAAACTTCGTTGTGCCTAGACAAAATCAACGTCCGAACGAATCGTTCGTATCAGAGGACATCCTGGACTTGCCACCTTGAGGGAATGTGGAGTCGTGACTGTTTTACACCTATCAAGAAAACACACTGCGAACAAAGTTGATGACCAAACGTGTAGTCGGTATGAATTCGAATGTGCAACAGATGGTCGAGTATAAACAATAATGACTGGATAATGATTTCTTGAGCTTCCTGTTCATATTGGATACTTATTGAGACTGCCTAGGGATCAAAGTCATGAGGCTCAAGAGAAAAGAATCTTGAGAAAGCGCTGGAAGGGGAACGTTGGATGATAGCTTCGAAGACTCACCAGTAAATTATTGTGATCGTTGTATGCAGGTGAACAATACGCACTGCGCGAAACGAGTCTCGCCCGTGGGACTCTTAGATCTTTCAAAGTGATACTCTGCCCGTAAGGCGCCGTAAAGCACAGGCTCAATGGTACGATCGTCTTGCTGCAGAGACTGTATCCAGATCTGCAGGTTGCGCCTATCCTTGTGTTCTCTGTTTCATTGTATTTGTTGCATTCGTCACATTCCCCTGCCAACCACCACAAGCCAAACCAGGCAGCACAAGTGGACCCACGCACGATCTCGCATCATCAGGATCATCCATCACATAACCCGCACTATCAGCAACCACATCGCCTTGCTCATCTTCGAGAGCATATGTTGGCTGGTTCAGAATTATCCGTCGGCGGATTAGATTGTCAAAGGCGGAATTGCGGGCATAGAGGACTAGCAAAAGGCGTGCATTGTCGCCTTTTCTGGGGGAGTGTAAGCTTACCGGCATACTCATGACCGCCTGAGGGGTATGAAGGGGCTCCCGCACAACGGAGCTGGACATCGTTGCCAGCAAACCAATGAAGTGGTATTTGCCCGTATTTTGGGAGATGATGCCACCGTGGAAGCAAATGGTAGAAGGGCTAATTTGCACAAGACTTTTATATGCAAATTCTATCAGCCTATGCCTATTAGGCTTGCTTGATGGCTGAACTCACGATTTGCCAGTATGATAGCTGGATTCACGTGGTTGTCCCATTGGGTAGTACTGATGCCTGAAGGTCTTGCGGAGCCCGGGATTCTGAAAAGACGGTCCCACGGAGCAGTTTTTGAGAAGCCATGGAAAACATTTTGCGGAGCTCCATATGATAATTGGTTGCAAGATTGACGATCAGGCAGACCGTAGAGCGTGGCACAAATTGGCACTGCAAGGATTTGACGAGATAGGGATATTAAGACCAAGGAAGTATAGAGTATCAGATACTGGTGATAGAGCGGACTGATACCAAGCCCACGCGTCATTTCAGATTACTCCAAAGCCACGACAGACAGGAAACTGAAGCACCAGGGCCTTTGTCAATGCCAGATTAATGCCTGGTAGCCCTAACATGAGCCCGATTGATGCGCCAGTAGCCCGCACTGGGGGCTCGTCTGTAAGTCCATGAGCCTCCTAGCTGACAAGCGGGGCGTGAGAAGCGCCAGGGTATCACAATGGCAAGAGCCAACGTACAGGCATTTGATGCTTTCACAGCCAAGCTGATATCTTCTTATTGCCGAATGAGAGAGTCATGGGGAAGCCCAGTCGGCTCAAAGGAGCGTGGACAGCAGATCAGACATACATGTATGGATATGGAAATTTTGCAAGGATTGTCGGATAGTAGCTAGTGATCTTGCGACTCGTCAACTCGGCATCCATGAAATTCAATCACATTCCAGCTCTGCTAGATGCTTTTACTTGCATTTTAGACTTGGATTAGAGCCACCTTACTGACAGCATTTACAACACATGCACAAGATATCCAAACACCAACGCTTCTACCAACGGTCACAGACCCCGAAGTCTAGTGTGTGCCGGTCCACAGTCCACTCTAGTCCACAGTAGTACATAAGGTGTCCAAGTACCCCCAGGGTTCACAGCAGCTTGCGTCCGGACATTGGTCACCTTACTGTCATTCAGCTCCTGCCACCCACCACCTGGACATTTTGCAATTGCCTTGTAATGCCCAGAGGAGAGGGTCCCCTTCTGATGAACCACAGCTGCCAGTTGGTATATGAGCTCGGTTCTTGGCTCGGTAAACTCCGTGAGGTCGAGATCTTCCGTAAATGAGACGTGTGCCATGTTCTTTACCATGGCGTTTGTGAAGCGTAGTAAGTTCACAACAAGGATATCTGGTCCGGTCACCATGCGATATGGTTGACGAACATTGCCAATCTTGTTGCACTTGGAGTTGGAGCAACGTCTGCCATGAATGACACTCCCGCGGAAGGTATTGTGAGCCATTATTTTGGTAAGGGGCCCTCCCTTGTTGATGTGAATGTCGAGGTTGTATTGCGGATTTGTTTGCGATGTTTTATCTTGGCAATGAGGACAGGCGAGACTGGCGGTCATATCGAATTCGAAGATTCCCTTGATTGTTGGTATAATAGGAGTGTTCCCCTCCAATACTGCCGGCAGTAGCTTCAGGTAGAACTCAGATACGTCTTGTTGACTCTGCCAGCGCCAATTGATGCCGACGAATTCTAAATTAATGAGCAGAGTTCAAGACGAAGAGGAGGTCACTCACCGCTTGCTGTTGCTATTCTTGCTCGCAACGCCATGACAGCAGCGGCGATAGGCTGCTCGCGGTGCGGCTCGTCCCAATAGCGTTCGCAAAAGGTCTTAAAACGGCAAGCCAAACAGTCTTCGATACCACAGTTGTAATGATGAATCTCGAGCCAGTTGACAAACTTAGGGATGTGTAGCAGGGACTGAAACAAGCTGTTCTGATAACAGAGGTTTCCTGGGTTCGCTAGGCCTCGTGATTTAGTGGGCCGGAGTGCTTGTCGTCCCCATTTGGCTGAGATCTGATGAGTCTGCGAGCGCGGTCTTAGTAAAGCACAGTATATTTCAAGCAATTCACCTACCAAGAGACGGTGGGTTCGTTGACCAGTGCTCTCGTTGCGAACGTTCCTTAATCGTAGTTGCGGTGCCATCTTCTGTTCGTCCTCGAGTGTGCGCTGTGTAGCCTGTACAAATCTGATTGGGGTACGAAGAAGAACTTGCAGTGCTTGCGTCTGGGTCGAATTATGACCGTAATTGGTATACCGCGCCTGCGCAGAGAACAGATGATTGGAATTAAAGTCCTGGTGTTTAGAGAGCGCCTGCGCAGAAGTGGTAGTTGAGAAAGAGAGGTGGTGAGGTTGAAAAGAGGAATGGGGGAGCGAAGAATCGATGCCAGCCCCATAGGAGGCATTAGATGAAACAACCCTGCTAGTGAATAGAAGCATTGTAGAATGGCGTCTTTTGCTATTCTCGCCCCGCCTGCTCGCCATTGTCGCTCCCTTCCTTGCCATTGTCAAGACTTCTTCTCCTATTGTCGAATGTGAATTTGTTGTCCCGAATAGGAAATTGTTTCAGATTTGCTCAATAGGCAGATGTGCAACAATGGTAGAATACAGAATGTTAAATGATTCCACTGTGCCTACACAAGCCATTCAACCATGAGTGGGCACGCTATGTATATTAATATGAATGGATTCTCAATGGGCGAAAAGCCCAAGATATGACGCGAGATCTGCTGGACGAGAGACATTTGGACTTGATCAATGCCGTTTCCCTGCAGAGCTAAAGGCGTGACTATACGTGCTACAGGTGAATTTTGTAGTTAAGTGTCGATTACTCTAGAGCTGTTTTGTAGAAGCTCAAGGTTTTCGTGTTGAAGAAAGTGAGGTTCGAAGAATAAGTAGTTGAAAATCTTGAGCCTCTGCCGATCTGCCGCTGCCAAGGCTGGTCTCTATCCACCAATCACCTTATTAGCGTAATTATCCTTTCCATACCAGAGCCAAACAACGATACTTACCATACTCCATTAGAGTTGCCTATGACTTCTACTGACATTCAAGCTGACAGCAAGCTATATGAAGAAATTCACGTTCACCAAGTCTACGAGCAAATAGCCTCCCATTTTTCGTCCACTCGCTACAAGCCATGGCCAATCGTTCAAATATTTCTCAAAGACCTCCTAGATGGCTCGATCGGCCTGGACGTCGGCTGTGGTAATGGCAAGTACCTGGCCGTCAATCCCAAAGTGTTCATAGTTGCCTCTGATCACTCTACCAATTTGGCCAAGATTGCCAACCAGCACCGCCCTCATGCTTCAATCGTTGCCGACAATCTGAGCCTCCCGCATCCTCGTGCTTTCTTCGACTTCGCGATCTCCATTGCAGTAATACATCATATGTCGACTCCTGCGCGACGTATCCAAGCTGTGGCCGCTATACTAGATACGCTTCGTGCATCCACACTCGCATCGGAGGAGAGCAGAACCATTCATCAGTCTGGAGGGAAAGCAATGATATACGTCTGGGCACTGGAACAGAAATTTAGCCGCAGGGGTTGGGATGAAGGTAATGACCAGGATGTCATGGTACCATGGGTCATGAAACAAAAGGCCACTGGCTCAAATGCAGAGGAGAGCAAGACATTCAATCGCTACTACCATTTGTACCGCCAAGGAGAACTTGAGCACGACATTGTCGAGGCAGGAGGCCACGTCGTCGATTCTGGATACGAGAAGGATAACTGGTGGGCTATTGCAATACGATATTTAGGATGAGGACGTGATGCACAATTGCAGAATTGCATGAGCAATTTGGAATGGCCGAAACCAGCTCCTCGCAGCTTGCCACGAATACTCTAAGCAAGGAAACGCTGGAATTGTTGTACATATCACGCTGTACCGACCATACAGACATTGAGCCGTTATACTACAAAATGCCATGTCGAGGAGATCGAGAAAGTATAAAGACTTTGTATTTGGAATCCTCCTGCACTGCACAGCAGCCGCGCCTGACGCATTCGGAAACTTTTCCCAGAACCGGATCCAGATCCGCTCGCTGCATGCTCACTCGATCCCTCGCACAGACGACCCGTTTTCAACATTCAGCGAGAGCGGGCCTTCGTCAGCCTCATGCACTCCCATGCGTCAACCTACCTTGCGCCTTGCCGTTGTCACGGTGTCTTACATGAACAGAAGATGCGATTACGTGACAGGCTGTAGCTATCCCGACGTTCGAGCACGGATCACGAATGGGTCTGGGTGATCCACTTTCTTGCATCGACGTCATGTCAGCCGCACGCTCCTCCCACGAGCATCGCCGAGCACCTCCTTGCATTGACTTCCTCATCCGCAAGGCACAATGCACAATCTCAGCCTCGTCTCAGGTCTTCCATCTATGAGCCCGTTCTCGAGGGCTACCTCGTGTATGCACGTTTAACAGTGGGGCTCTGCCTGCTGCATGATCTCGGAACAGTATTCCAAATTATTTGAAACCGTGCAAGACCCACTGCGAACTTCTCCGTAGGCGCGTGTCTTCATGAGCATGCAACGGTAGGAGAAGCTCTGACAGTTTCCACCACTCGCTTAGGGAGAGGCATTGAACGCTTTCGACCTCTCGCTTAGAGAAGTCACCCGGAAAGCGTGAGCGTCAGTTTGTGGCAATTGAAGGTACGAAACAAGCGATGCGATGTGTGCGGTGATTGAGAGAAATGGAAAATACAGAGAATGTTTGCCACAAGCGTGGCAAACAATTGGCAGTAACCGAAATCATGTATTCAAGAAAGCTAAATGGGTATCTAGTATACAAATGCCATGCTCAGACCTTGCTGTTGAGTCGTATACTGCACTGTGAAAATGCCGAAAGTTGGGTTGCCGCTGTAAATCTTTTGTATCAGGAAGCCTCCAATGCCAATGCCAATGCTCGCTCTCGCTCATGCTTATGCTCGCTTCGAGCAATGCCTCTCTTACTCCCATCATCATTAAGTTTCGCCATGCCCTGCCCATGCTCCCGCTCATGCCCACACTCATGCCCACACTTACACTCTTCACCCACTCCCCCCCTCATCCTGACTCTCGACCTTGACCCTCACCGGTCTACCTCTCTCAGCAAACGCCTCAATCTCTCCATTGAGTTCCGCAAACCCAGGTAGTCTCGTCTCCCCAGTACCAGCCCTCCTGCGCAACCTCCCACCATCACCCTCCTCTTCCTCCTCTTCATCCACCTCCTCCATCCCCTCCGGACTAAAATAACTCCCCCCCTCATCCTTAATTGGCGGTATACTAACCCCACCATGATACCCACCCCCAACACCACTCCCATTGCCATTAACACTACAAAAGCTTCCACCCAAGCCACGCAGATCCCTCCCCTCATACACCCTCGTGCTCTCCAACATTCTATCCCTCTGCGCCACGCGTCCAGATCCGGGCTCGCCGGTCTCGGTGCCACCGTGGGCGGTGGCGTGGATTTGGAAGGGGGTCGTGCTGGCGCGGCGCGCCATGTCGTTTTCGCCCAGCGCCCAGTGCATGGCTTCGCAGGCGCGCCAGGGGATGCCGAGTTCGTTTGCGATGGGGGCCCAGAGTTCGGGTTTCAGTCTGTGGAATTTTAGCATCTGGATGGGCTCGTGAGGAGGAATCGGACGAAAGCCGAGGAAGACGAGAAAATGTGAGCGTACCTATCGTAGACTCTTGCGAGCTTGTCTCTCTTCTCCTCATCCCATTCGCTGCGACGTTCGAGGTAGTTCTGGTAGTGCAGTCTGCAGCTTATGTTGCTGCGACCGGGGAGCCGCTTGCTGATGTCTTCCCATTTCATACCAGAGCCACGGAGTCGGATGATCTCCGCATCCTCCGTGGGACTCCATTTGGAGGACTTCTTGGCTGGTGAGCCGTCAGGACGATCGTCGTTGCGCAAGCGTCTTTTAGCTGGTGCTACTGCCGCCGGATTGAGGTTGGGATTCTGTTCGAAGACTGCACGTGATGTTGTGGAAAGACGGGGCGGTTGGGGTTGGAGATCTCGAGATTGTTGTCGACGGTGGTCGTAGGATTTCGGAGGAGCTGTGGGGACAGAGTAGTAGGATGCTGTGGATGTGGATGAGGGCGACGGATTGGCGGATAAGTGAGTACGGTTTGACGGAACAGAGATGGATCTGGAGACCTGTGGGGCGGGTGTGGTGCGGGAAGGCGGAGAGGGACTGCCCTCGAGCAGATCCTTGATATCCAGTTTGGCGACTGGTTTAAGAAGTGAGGATCGAATATCGAGCATGAGCGCGGCGCCTCTGTATAGCTGTATCGGGATTAATGAGGAGACCGGTGTAGGAATCGTACTTTCAAGATCCAACGAAATGGGTCTAGTGATTAGTGAGAAGCCGTAGCCTGATGCTAGAGCACTTGAGAAGGCTATCTCGATTCACGATGTATGACGTCCCACTCTAAGATAGACGAGAATGCTGAACGGAGATGCACGTACTTTAAAGACTTGGAATTACAGAATAGAGACCCAAGGGAGGCTTCCATATTCGGTTAAGGGGGGCAAACTAAATGAGATCTTAACCAATGGAGTTCATGAGCACCACAAACTGTTTAGTATTGGCGGGATGCAATAAAACTTGCCCCATAGCATTTTTGTGAGACCAAGGCAAGCTGCAAGAGTGCAGAAACCCGCTCGTGGAATGACATCTCTTCGTTCTGTGATGCACTTACACGAGAGCAGGGATAGGCAGGTACGTAGCCAGCAGACTCCACCTCAAGCATATTTGTGATCGTCAACGGAAATAATATCCCCACTCTCCTTCAAAGTGGCTGCAGAGATGTGTAGTTCGCAGGAGGCATAATAATAATACGAAACAAGAGTTCACAACTGGGCATCACTTAAATCAGATAGAGCAGGGCGTCACGCCTTGTTGGGAGGATCACACACAAGGTTGAGTTCGAAGGGAGAGGGGCTTTGCCGCGGACAGCAGTAGAGTAAACTTAATGATGGTTGGTCCTTGGAGGCCACTTCTGATTGGTAGTTATGCGAATTGAAGCAGCGAATTGCGGTGAGGATTCCGGGCTGTCACAAGAGAGCCAAACAAGTCGATATTAAACGGCGAACCATTGATCTGCGTGCTAGGAATGACCCTGGTGATTTTTGACCTCGATTCCATCACATCGGCGAGCCTCGTAAGGGCTATAAAGGGATAGGTGTACTTTGGTCTTTTCTGCAAGCCTAAAGCTTCGTTCGTGCCGATTGGCGGTGAGGTAAAAAGATCGACAGCGACACGACAGGTCACACAGCTCGTACAGCAACATTAGAGATGAGGCAACAGAAATACATTCGAAATGAGTAGGCATCGATGCCATGTGTTTTTCCACGTACTCGCACGCACAAGAGGCTGTGCAACAGAAATACTCGTGATGACCCATCGCCACTTTGCCACTTTGCTTCTTTGGGTCTGCATGCACAGTGCAGAAGAAGCCGAAGCAGGACAGCAACGAATTCGAAAAGCTACCCAATGTAGAAAAACGGTGTTCGGCGGACGTTAGGCGGTGAAGCATAAGCTATTGTTAGCAGGTTGTTGGTGTCAAACTACCGGCCTGTGTGTTTGCATGATGTTTGATGCGCTGGTCCGTGCCGCTTTTGGTGTCCTTGTACAACTCAGACATGTCATGTAGGAAAGCGAAAGATAGCGGATGTAGGGGAATCCAGAATCTGAAACATGAAAGATTGCACAAAGCAGGGACTCTCAGGCATCTTTATATGTTGTATGTGAGCCGAATCTCTGGGAAACCTTTTTGGCCATCGTGCAGATGTGAGATTTAAGATGCTGCTGCAGGACGTCTTGGAGAAGGTCGGTGGAAGGATTTCCATTTCGTGGGGTTCGAGAAGAGAGAAAGAAAGATTGGGAAAAAACAAGCGGTCAGCGAACTGCCGCGAAGACGCCGGCTCAATAAAGTAGGCTCAATATAGGGCTCGATAGGCTTCTTATTAGCTCCAACGCATGGCTGAAGATCCCCCGAAACGCGCTTTCTATTGTTGACATACTATCATCCTACTCGAGCCCTTTACCTCGACCGTCTCAGTATTGCATACCCGAACGTATCCAAGCGACCTGGTAGACTAGACCAGACCAGGACAGCCTCGCCAAGCCTACGGTGTCATGGCTTCGACGTTGACCACCGCACGTGACGTCCCTCTTCTGATCACATCCACCGCCTCTTCGTCAGAGCGTCGAATAACCCCGTCTTGGACAATTGCACACCTCAAAACGAAGCTAGAGCCTGTTACCGGGATTCCCCCATCGTCACAGAAGCTGACCTTACGCCTGGCCGACCAGCAGCAAGAGGTACCAATTGAAGCTGATGATGAAGAGACAGTGGAGATTGGGAGGTGGTCCTTGGTACCTTACGCCGAGATAAAGGTAAGAATCTTGTGTCTGAATGAGCACTCTATTCCTCTCTGGTCATTTCAGAATCGCAGTTGCGAATTCCAGTACTGCTTGGAGGATGGAAGATGCAAGGTCCATTCGCAGCCTTGAGTGAATTGTTGAATAACGATTGTTTTGATCAACTCAGTATTTGCGTACAAATTGGGGGAAAAGGCCATTCCTGGATGAATAGAACTCCAATGATTCTGTCAAATTATAGACGGAGTATATCAAGAGAGCTTCTACTTGAGCAGGACTTTGCATTCCCGCTTGCAGATAGCCTTTCGATTCTTGATCTACTAGTCCATGCTTAGAGAGCTTCTTGATAGATATACAGCTCTGTTTTGACCAGTCCCATTCTTCACACTTCCCATTGACATGACTTTCCTAATACCATCTACTCCAGGTTGCCTCCACCACCCCTGATCCCCTCCACCTTCCACCACTCTCCTCGGTCGAAAAACAAACCATGCCAAAAGAACAATACGAAACCCTCCCCGATACCGTCCTCGCCTACAAAAAGTCCCATCAAATCGGCCGCTTCGACCCCCACGCCCCGGAAATTCAAGAAAGGAAACTCAAAGAAATGTGGAGGGAAGTCGACGAGAACAGTAAGTCTTCTCATCATAACCTGCAATATCTTTCATGCTTGACAGCAGGATGGAAGAGGCCGTTTAATCTTTTGTGCTTTCTACAACGTCAAACACCAGAACGCGATATCCAATTTTCAACTTGTCTATGACCTACATACTGACATGCCTTGCAGAGATTAAAATAGGATCCCGCTGCCGTCTCTCCGACTCACGCCGCGGCACCATCGCCTTTGTAGGCCCCATTCCACCCCTCCCAGGCCCTACAGGTGCACCATGGATTGGCATTGCTCTCGATGAGCCAACGGGAAAGAACGATGGTAGTGTTAAAGAGGAGAGGTATTTCCAGTGCGAGAAGAACAGGGGATTGTTTGTTAGGGCGGAGAAAGTTGAGGTGGGAGATTTTGCTGAGTTGGGTCTGGACGATGAGTTGGGGAGTGATATGGAGGAGATTTGAGAGTGGATCGTGTAATTTTGACGAATACGAGGATTGCATGCCGTGATGAACAGTTTGAGGGTAGTGGCACGCTGTGAAGAGGGCTTCTGTATGAAGATTTACTCCAGTAGTAATCCCCTCCGCAACACAAGTCAAAAGTCGCAATTTGTTGAGTCACTTAGCCGGTGATGATGCATACAACCGAAAGTCACGATGTGAGTCTCGTAGTTCCAGAGTTCTCGATGGACTCGGATTTATTTTGTTCATTAAGCAAGTCTTTCTGAGAGAATTTGACTACATATGAAAAGGTTATCCTGCTGGCTTAAAATTCCGCTGATAATATCCTGCGTGATGTTCATGTGATTGGGAATCGTATCATACATAACGCCTTCAGAAAACCCCAGAGATTGTGATCCACTTCGGTAGCCAGGCATGACCACAACCGCCCAGCCAAAGGAGGCTGAATGTTCCGTTCACGCCATGGTACTTTCGTCCAGAGGACCAAGCTGATGCTCGGCCTGAAGTTCACAACCTTGTGCGAAGAAGATGCGTGCAGATTTCGTGTCTGACTCATTGGTGATAGAGTAGAAATTTCCTATCGTGATGGTCCGTTAGCGCTGATATATGTCAAGAGCGAACTAATTACAAGTGTAGAATATTTTTGGAGCGGATACGCAAACATGAGGGGACTGAGGTTGAGTTGGCAGCATGTGTCTGTGAAGGAGCGAAAGTAGTTGTCCTCAGGGTGACGCATCACAATTGCCAAGGGACCGTCGCGACAATGACAGGAGTGCCGATGCAGAAGAATTATCCAAAGAGGACCCTTACCTCTTGGAACTTGCCATTGTCCGCCTTTCCCAATGCTAAATCTCGTTGGTGGAGTGCCAAGGTTGACCATGACACGCCCGTAGAACACAAAGAAGACCATTTGCATCTTCCTCGAATTCTTAATGCGTTTGGCGCCTCCTGGTGGCACTTCTACCATACCGGCGCCAAAGAAGTCAGTGGTGAGCGTTTTAGCGAATTTGAATTCAGCACCAGCGATGTCGCGCATTTCGATAGCGTTAAAGGAATATGCAACATCTGATTTTATTAGAATTGGGACAATAACCTTGGATAGTCACGAGTATCGTAGGAGGACTTGCCTTCCTCTCTGGTGTTTTCTTCGTCGTACTTGTTAGTATTGGGGTCCCAGTCCATTACTTCTGCAGTTTTGATGCCGTCCACCAACTCCCACTCATCTCTTTCGTCTTCTTCATCATCCTCCTCATCCACATCTGAGAGCTGCGACCTCACTCGGCGTTTGGGTCTTCGGTGAGGTGGTCGCCGCGTTCGCGGTTCTATCACCTCGTCGACCCTCAAAACTTCTTTGATCGCTGGTAGCGCATCTACGGTTCTATCACCCATCACAAGCTTCTCTCCAAGCCAGCTCTTCAGGGGCTTGAATGAGTGTCTGCCACTTCGTGTAACAAGGGCACCGTCGTCGTTGGCGGGTGTCTCACTCCGCTGGAGGAACGTCGATCTGGGTCCAATGGATGCCGACCGTATAGATGGTTGTTTCGAGGTGTTTCTCTTTATTATTCTGGCATTAGGGTCCCGCTGCTTTGGCGGCGGTTTTTTCATGTTCCCTGCTGCCTTCGACGGAGCTGCTACAGGTCCTGCATCAGGGTCGTGATAGACTGGTGGCTTCGATTTCTTTGGCGGTCTCCCACGGCGTGGCGTGCCAATTTGCGATTCATCATGGACCATGGGCGCTGTTGGTGCACGTCTGCCGCCCTTCTTGCTTCTGCCATCTTTCGGTGCTGCTTTTGCACCTTGGTCAACCATTTCAATGTCCTCTTCTCCAATACCCTGCGACTGTTGCTCCCTGTATGTTTCTTCCAGCGCTCCGTGGTCGAGGCTTTGATCAAACATGATTTGTTCATCACCGTTGGGCAGTACTTCGGCACCACCGTAGTCAATACCATTAGTCGTGTTGGCCTCATGAAAAGCATCAGTCTCCAAATCTTCCGGATCGTCTGCCCCTATACTCAGATCGAATGCTCTCTTGTTTCTGCCTTTGCTAGCTGCGGCAGCAAGCTTCGGTGGTTTCATCGTGGAGGGGGCCTTTTGCGGAGAATACTCTATGCTTTCTTGTGGCATTTCCATTGAGAAGTCTAACTGCCTGTTGACTGGCTTGTCGTTCGGTGGGTGAGACACTGCCCGAGTAGGGGTTCCGTTGTTGAAGTTTCTAGATGGCGAAGACATTGGGCCTACAGACCGCGCTGTAGACCTTCGCGGTGACGAATTCAAGTGCGTTTTTATGGGAGGTGTCGCGCGTGGGGGAAGGCTTATCCTGCCGTTGCGAACACTTCTCACCACGTCTGTTGGCTCTGGTATGGTGCCTACGGAATGAGAAATATTAGCAATGATTCACAGGTAATAGATGCAGCTCCGGCAATGTTTTACTCTGGTCGATGTCCATACTATCATCCGCCGAGTATGTGGCATCGTGTATTATGCCATTTGGTTGAATTGCGGACTTCGCTGGCGAGGAGAAGGCAGGGATCGGCTCCAAGCCATTCTCATCTCGAATGCCGGTATCTTTGAGCTCGGCACCAGTGCGCCTATATGCTGCTTCAGTAAATGTTGATAACGTGAGCCTGACACCGAAGGCATCCATTACTACGCCTTCTTGTACATACCTTCCTTTTATTCCCAGGGCGCTATAGTCTCCGAGTGCCTTCTCTTTGTGCGGTGTTCTCCTAGGCGCTGTGGCTCGTCGGCTTCCCATGGCGCGGTACAGAAATGTCTTATCGCCCAGGTGGATCTAGATGATAAAGTCCGTTGGGAGTATGTCGCTGCTGGCGCAGGGATCGTTGTCAAGGTCAGTTAATGGTTTTTCGCGTCGAGTTCGCGATTGCGGAGCAAAGAGGAGCTAGTGTTGCCAAGCCAAACAAACCCGAAAGAGCAAGTACTGTGTCGTGGTAAAGCACTCTACGCGTTCTTCAACGCCTCTGCAAAAGTGATGGAGAAGAACAAGCCTTGCAGAGTTAGATAATCCTTGAGCTTCCGTTTTACCAGTGAGGCTCAAGGCTCAAAGCTCAATCACAACTATCAGCGCTGTATTATCCCTGTAGACTTTATCTGTACATATTCACTACTCAATATGGAAGACATGGATTCACAAGACATTGCTCAAGAGGCCCCAGCCGAGGGTGTCTTCATTGCCCCATCTGTTCACGAGGAAGCAATTGTAGCGGGAAAATCATATACACACCATTCTCTAATCCCCAAGACCATAGCTGAAAATCGATCCACTGAGTGCGTCTTAGGTGTTGACGAAGCCGGCAGAGGTCCTGTCCTAGGTGATTGATCATAGAGTTGTTCTTGCATTACCGTACACTAATCGGGATCCATAGGTCCTATGGTGTATGGTCTTCTATATCTCCCACTCTCCAAGCATCGAATTCTTCTCGCTCAGACTCATCACTTTGATGACTCCAAAGTCCTTACACCTACTGTCCGCTCTTCTCTCATGCAAACGATTTGCACGCGGGGCACGGAACTCTACGAAGACTGCGGATGGGCAACAAGAGTCATGTCGGCTCGTGACATCTCTGCTGGAATGCTCAAACCCGCCGGGACCTACAACTTGAATGCACAAGCTATGGATGCAACCATTGATCTGATCAAAGATGTTTTCGCTAAGGGTATCAATGTGAAGGAGATCTACATCGATACGATTGGAAGTCCTGCAGTATATCAAAAGAAACTCGAGAGAATCTTCCCTACAACGATGATTACTGTTGCCAAGAAGGCCGACTCACTTTATCCGTGCGTTTCTGCTGCTTCAGTCTGCGCCAAAGTCACTCGAGACGCTGCACTCGAAGTTTGCTACCAAACCTATGCATCAAATTCCATTGGAGAAGATGAGGCTAAGGTTGCGGCAGCTGGCTGGGGCTCGGGCTACCCATCAGATGCGCGATGCACAACCTGGCTGAAAGGGCATATGAACCTCGTCTTTGGGTGGGGGAGCGAATGTCGGCTCAGTTGGGGCACTGCCAAAGATTTACTGGAAGCTAAGGGTAGCTGTACCAAAGTCGATTGGCCTCTTGATGATGATGAGCCAGGCATGCGAGTGACAGACTTTTTCACAGCCGCACCTGATGGCGAGCCAGACAACGAAGCCAGTGAATTTGCAAATTGGTTCGGCCGGCCTGTCATCGAGGAAGTTTTTTGAATATTGAATCCTTCGAGCACAAAATAATTCATATCCACCAAACCCCTTCGTTGATTCAACCACGTGAAGCAGCCTTTTGAAGCATTCTAACATCTATGAAGGCATCTTGTCATTTCATTAAGATGAGGCAAATTATCTTCTATTTCTGTCATGAAATCTTGTGCCTGTTCTGTCTGAATTATAGAATTAATTCTTTGCACTCATGGAAGGGACCACTGAGCTTTCGAACACGGCCGCGATCGGAATACCTGTGGGAGTGCATTAGCTGGCCTGAGCCGTCTCGTCCACAAAAGCTCCTACCTACCCACAACTTTCAGATTACCAGCGGTGGCAATGTCATTTCCTAAGATATCGAAAGCAAAGGGGAGACTGGAAGAGGAGCAGAAGACTAGGCCAGACCGGACGGCCGCGTCATCGGTATGTAAGAAAGACTGTGTTCAGCCTACTGGAAGACGAAGTCGATTCCAGGATAAGACAGGACACTGGAATCGACCGATTGAACCACCGCTAGCTTTATCATCGACTTGTGTGGAGCTAGCAAGCTGGGGCCGTTATCACACCTTCAACCAGAAGGACATCGAATCCGAGATGCAGCATGGTCACTTCGGCACCTGCAAGCAGATCCGTGCCGATAGCCTGGCCATAGTCTATCAGCTCCACGAGATCTATTTCGTGTTCGAGACTGAAGTGCTGCGCTTCCGTCCTTGACTGATTGAGCAAGATCGGTGAGGCCGGGAGGGCCAATATCCGCGATTGACTCTCGATATCAGCCATCCCATCGCCACAAGAAGTGTCGATCTGTATATGAGCAGCAATCTTTCAAAGCTCTCTGATGCGGCCACGGTAACATGCTCAAGAGAGGATGAGCAAAATTTTGCCATGATTGAAAGTCCACCAGTACTGGCATAATACATAAAAGCGCCGCTGCTCTGGGAACCTAATAAAGAGAGGCCTCCGAGGTCCTGCTCGCCTATATCGTCGATGTCGGAAAGTGATACTCATCCCAAAGATAGTCATAGTCCTCCACAATCACCCCAACCATATCCAACAACGGCTTGCCTTTCAGCTTGCCTGCAAATCCTTGTATCCAGCTTCTTGTGATGTTTTCATAGAACGCGCCTCTCATCCCCCACCAAGCCATTTCCCATCCTCTTCTCTTCAACTCATCCCTCTCAACCCCACTCAAGCCTCTTACGCCTCCCACAACACCCTTCTTGACATCATTTTTCGCCAACTGCCGTGAGGCAATCTCCATTGCTAATCCCAAGGCCCACGGCCTCCAGTCCCTCTTGTTACCTTGGCATCTTTGCAACGCAATCGCATACACCAACGGCCTTAGAATCCACATGAACTCCGCAACCTGCCCCTGCACGCTTGTGATCTTCCTAACCAATCTCCTCGCGCTCTTGATCTCATCTGCACTAATAACCCTCTTTCCAAGGAATTCTGTAATGCTCTCCCCACCCAATCCCGAATCCGATGGCAATTGCGGCAACCGCATCCCCGTCCTTGGCATCTTCCACTCCGTCTCCATAGGCCCGTCTCCAAGTCCATCCCAGCCCACGCCTGAAGTACCTGCATCATCGTCCACTCTCCGCTCGTGCCTGTCATCGCCCACGCCCGAGCCTACGACCGCCCTCCCTCCGCTCGCCCGGCCCATACACAATCTCAGGGCTGCTTTCACAGCCTCTAACACGACGATAACGCGCCATCGAACCTTCTCCCCGCTCCTCTTCGCAAACATCTCGCACAGCAACTGTGTATATTGAATCGTGCCCAGTAACGCCGCACATCGCGCGTAAATCGGTGAATTGAGCTGACAGAACCTTTGATACCGCGTGCTCGGCGACGGCGGCGATGGCGACGGAAGCAAATGTGTATGATAAGCCGTGAGAAGGGAAAGGAACGTATGTAGCGATTCAGAGGCCACGGGGGTATCGTGAAAGCGGCCAGGTATCAAGTAGGTGAGGGAACGGAGGGCGGACTCTATTTGCGAGACTTGCGAGGCGTTGGCTTTGACGAAGGAGGAGTAGGTAGTAAGCCATTGCGACGGGAGGTGGAGGTAGGTGGTTGGGATGTGGGTATGGAGGCGGGCGGAGAGGGGGGTGGTCGTCGCTGTGAGATTGGGGCGGTCGACTGCCATTGTAATGAGTGTTAAGGGAGGTGATACGACGCCTGCTGGCAGTTGTACTTGTAGGGGAGGCTGGGTAAGTTTGGCAGATCGATGGTTATGATAAATGTGCTCTGGGTAGGACTGCCAAGGCTTCATTAGGCAAAGTGACACTCCGACATAGGTAGGCAACCCTTCCATATCAACGACTAGGGCTTCTACGACTATATGCTTGATTCATGAAGCGTAGATCAACTGTCTGTCTACAATTTTGCCATAGAGGATTAGATTGTCTCTCATTTTGCTTTCGCTTTATCTCGATTCTTGCCAGGTGGGTTATTTGGACACTCTCAGAAAGCCAACTTCTTGAAGGCCAAAATACTCGTAGGTTAGACATCTACTCTGAGCGGAATTAAAATTGGCCTCTCAAGCTAGCTTTTTAAGAGAGTTACGGCAAGATGTCAACGAGAGTGGCTCAAGGGGTACCTTAGTCTTTAGCTCCTGCGGATTAGGCACTCTATGTGCTTCACGCTGGACGGCTCACTTCACATAGCACGGAAATGCCTCGATAATTCATTTGAAGGGTGGAACAATCATTCACTTCGAGCTCGTATGCTTGGAGTTTTGGGGACTGGTAGGCACCGCTACAACTGATGGGATGTCGGACTCCAAATCGTGAAGTGCAAGTCTATCTGCACTTAGGTGTTGACACAAGCTGGTCAGCCTGACCCACATCTCAAGAGCCAAACGATTCCCATTGCGTGTTGACTATACTGCTCGCTATCCAGAAGGGGAAAATGCATTGAAGGGTATCAAATTCAACTGCCAAAACCGTGAACTATCCTAGCAGAACGCTATTCTCTCGGCGATAGGAAATTCGGGCATGCCACCATTCGTGCACTGATCACCATTCTATCCATTCAGGTGGTTCTCAGTCCCATTGAAATAGCGGTCCTCGACTGGACCCCTCTTCACTGCTTCAATGATTCCTTCTCCACCTTTGACTGCATTCCAGAAGCCAACTACCTCGAGCCCAACATCTGCCAAGAGTTGGGTCCATTGCCTCTCGGTGCGCTCCATTCCGGCGAGTAGTACCATCATTAACATGTCTTGGCATGCTGCGAACAGAGGAGCTCCGGTGTCTGGAAGAATAAGATCACGAATGATGAGCCTCGAGTGCTCAGGCTTCATGGCTTCCGCAATATGGCTTAGAATGGCTTGGCACTGCTGTGTGGGCCAGTCATGGAAAATGGCGTGGAGATGGTAGACCCGAGCACCTTGAAAAATGGTGGCAGTCAGCTTGTGTAAACGTCAAGTAGAATGGACATGAGATCAGGCTAGCTTACCTTTGATCGACTGGGGTCCAAAAAAGTCGTGCACCATCGGCTCGCAAATCTGTGCAAACTCCTTGCTCTTGGCAACTCTCGAGATCGTCTCCTGCCTATCTTGGAGGATGAACCTGCCACGAATAAGACCCGTGCCATGGTATTTAGCCACAAATTTGGTTACATCGTGTCCTTCATTTCCCCCGATGTCGACAAAGAAGACGGTCTTGGAGCCATCCTCCGCTGTTGCTGTGTCAGAACCTTGCAAGAGATGCGCCTTGACTGGGTAGAAATCCAGCCAATCTGTCTTGCCATCTGTTTCACGGCGCCCAGCCATCCAATTGTTGAAATGCATCAGATATACTGGGTGACTGTTCAGCCAGTCGAACTTGTGAGATCCAAACTGGTATGCGAACGGTGAGTCTGAAACATTTTTAGGATTCCGAAATTTGCGTGTACGAAGATAGTCTGTGAGTCTCGCAATGGTCGGAATCTCAGCATCGAACCTTGTAAATGTCAGGCACCAATGATTATCTTATCCAAGAGACAGGGAAACAAACAGGAATATGCCGCCACTTGAAAAGCCTCCCTGGGCGAATGCGTTGCTCAGAGCGTTTGACTGATAGCTACCCTGCCCAGCCTCAGTGCAGATTCCCATCGCAGTAAGTACTCTCATTACACGGACTGTATGTTCGATCAGCGTCAAGTGGTAGACTGTCGGGGACTGTACCCACCAATAAGCTCTCTGTCACAGTTCGACCGAGCCGCGAGGTCATCTAGATCAAGAATTGTTCCGGTTGGTCGCCCCTTCCAAGCAGACAACAGGTCCATCTCTGTCGCCACTCTCAACGTTGCATTCTGCATTGGCTGGGACAATATTCTGAGGGCAGAGTCGAGAGGCGTCTCCACCGCACTCCTCAGTGTTGAGATCGTTGCCAGTATATTGGCACGATCTCCAGGATCAGACACGCCTCCTTCAAACAGGGCCAACCTGATGTCCTCGAGCGCCGCAGACGCCGCGTGCTTCGAAAGAGATGAAGACATGGTGTTGCAAAATCTTTTGGAAATGGATTGATTGGATTTATGGATTCAGCAGAAGGTACGGAAGTAGATGCATTAAAAAGAAAGGTTCAGGAAGTATCATGAGGCCAAACGTTATTGGAATTGTTCCTACAAAGTGTTGGGAGGCGGTGTTCCAAAACTTGTACGCGTCTAGATGTAACTACAAACAAATCATATGTAGAAGATCTCGATTGACACAAGTATTACCAGGTCATGAATTCGAAGGTGCTAGCTGACCCTGGTCATGAGTGTTGCTCCACAGTCTGTCATCCTGGAATACAGGCAAGTAGCAGTGGCCAAAGAAAGCTTAAGACCTCTGTGAATTTTGGTGGAGTATTGCCCCTACATATCTCCACTTTGCGTGGCGGTTTCCCTGATTGATAATCTCTGTTTGTGGGATTCAATGGGTCAAGTCCCACCAAAAAACTAGATCTCTTTCGAATTCCGAGCACACGAGATCGGTACAATGAAGGTGTCAGGTTGGACATTGTATGAAGCCAAGTTTCTTGATCTCCTCCTAGGCACGGCTCGCTCTTTCTGTCGATACCAGGCATATCAATTGGCAGATACTTCGTTTCCTGCTTAGGAATGGATCTTTATCACTTCGAGTAATGGGGATGGCCGAGGTAGGAGTTCGTTACCCTTAAATCATATTTTCTTCAGCACCGCCATAGGCGTCATGCCCGCCTAGACTGCCTTTCCTCTTTGCAGTATGATTGATTTTTACCACGCGATTGAGAGCTGTATCTCGAGCCACTGACAGGGTGAACGTCAATTCGAGGTATAACATAAGGGAACCCTGCTTGAAAGGGGAATTATCTTGTCCTTCTGCAGCACCACGAATCTTGCTTATCATGCACGATAAGTTTTTATTCGCCACTTCGAGCCTAGTTCCTGTCTGGCGGATGTGCTAGGTATTGAAGGGAACCTGCATAATGCATCTATCTTCATTGTTGAACAACATACGATATCACGTGGTCCGGTGATCTGGAGAGATAATCAAGCAGCAAGCCAGTCATAAGATCAACCGTAAAGGGTTAAACCGCAAAGAGTTCTTGGCACAAACCAGCCTGGTCTGACTGTATTCGTTCGGCGCAACAAACGTGCAATCTGCCACGTTTGGCACTCAGACTGACTTTTACCATTGGATATTTAGTCAGCCTCTCTGTCAGCTCGTTTACAACATCGAGAGCGTCAGGTCTTCAAGACTTCGGGGGACAGTCCTATGAAAAGACACTGGTACCGTCCATCTGGAATACACCGCCCATCTCGGTACCTCATTGGGGTAACCACATGGTCGAAAATGAAATATCGCCATGCTGTATGAATGGCAACGTACTCATGGCATACATCAGCCTCGAAAATCGGGAACGGGTGGCGCCGAAACGCGAATTGTTTGTGGCCAGATAGATACCTCTTCGACTCAAATTATTGGAGGGTCGTGAGACAATGTGGGAGAGGTCATATCAAACTCGTCCTTCGATTATGCCGCTCACCGTCTTTTCCTACTCGTGGACTTGAGGCTGAGGAATTAGTCGGCGTTGGATAGGGTCCATAACGCTTTAGGGGCAAGTAGCGCGAAATGGCGTCCCTTTAGCACTTCTCCTAAGCGAACATCTTCCGTCCCGTGCGTCCCAAGCCTTCTCGGCCTTATGCTCACCCTGCAGCCTTCGTCCAAGATTCCGTAATCGTGGCACAACGTACCCAATATTAAGTACAAAACAAGTCGGAAGGCTTTATACATGATGAACGGTTCGAAACCTACTCACACACAAGATAAAAACTGTCTAGTATCGTGTCATCCGTTGTAAGCACATCCACATCATTCTACTGAGCCAATCACATATCCCGAAAACTGCCACTTCTCCAAAATTCCAAGCACTGAGAATATCATTGTCTTCCGCAAAGACACTACTGTACGACGTCTCCAGACGCTTCAAGACTGTCTTCACTGAGACACAATGTCTGAACCTGCGGCAGCCGATGAGGCCACCGTTTCTCCATCAGTGGGAAGATCTAGAAGAGAAGGCAACGATTCTCTGTGGAAGCGGGCTAGAAGAACCTTGGGCACGAACTCCTTGACTTTCTTGCAACCTCAAAGTCGACCTACGGGTATGTCATCTTTGCGGAGCAAATTCCCATTATGCGCTTCCAACCCTTTCTTGACTTCCCTTGCTGTCTCAGCGTCATACATATTGCAGATCACACCGTCAAATATGTTTGAGGGGTTGGTCAATCGGGCGCATCGTAGAGTATGCCAATTGCAAGAAAAAAGGCGGGTGCAAGGCCAGCAGATTATGCTAACATTTCTGAAAAAGGGACCTCCGCTTCTGCTGGGTCCGGTCCGGCAGCGCCAAGTAAAAGAAGGGAGCAAGTTCGACATGCACAACGGTATGTTTAGGCATCATCTGATTCCGTAATCAATGCTCTGCTTCCAAACACCGTTCATTACAGGTGTTGCAGCGCTTGCGGACCGAAGTATTTGCTTACAGATGACGCAGTACCCATCGCCAGCGAACGCAGAATTACATCAAAACCTTGGAATCCGAGGTTGTTCGTCTGCGAGAGTCTGACATGAAATTGATGCAAGAAAGGGATGGGCTTCAAGGACAAGTCGATGTTTTAAGGAACACTGTGATCTTCAACAGCATCCCTTTGCCAGCCGGTATTGAAGAGCTTCCGACCGCATCAGCGCCGCCTCGCCCGCTATCTGACCTCGACATGCCCGCGACAGTGTCCTACTCCGCTGATGAGTTCAACCATGACCGATTGCATGTCAATTTTCCACAGCAAGACCTAAGTCAGGGACTCGGCTACCCGACGCAGACGTATCCCATGGCAGCACCTTACCCGAACACTCAGTCTGGACAAGACTTCCCGAACGGTTGGTGCCTCCCCTACCGTAGCTATTACAATAGCTGAAGCTAGGCAAAGACTTCTCCCTCCAGCCTATGAACGTGTCGCCGCCCAACGCCGATGCATCAGACGTCAAAAGCTCTGCTCTCGTGGACACCATTGAGACTGCCATCGACTTTGTCCTCGCGCTGGAGCACCCATGCATGCCGCATATCCCCTCTCATGCGGATCCGCCATCGACTGACCCCGCCAATCACATAATGATGGCGTCGACACCTCTGGTAGCTCGTTCCCCTTACACGCCGCAATTAAATCAGACTTGGACGGCAAGTGGCGCTATCATCAAGGAACTACTGAACCTGTCATCCAGCATCAATTTGGAAGGCGAGCTTACACCAGTGGAAGCGTGGCACAGACTGCATCAACATCCGGACTTCTGGAGACTTGATAGACAGCAAATTCAAAAGCTGAAACGAGAACTCAGCACCAAAGTAAGCTGTTGCGGGTATGTTACCATTTTTCTAGCACTAGTTGCAATTACTGTCATCTCCACCGTTTGAATAAGACTGTGCTAACGAAGAAAACAGTTTTGGTGCTGTTCTGGACGAGAACGATTTTTGGAATGCCGTGAATAAGACCTTGGCTTCTGCTAGCTCGCATAGCCAATAGCCCAGATTGTTAAATAATTGAAGCCTTGTGGAGTCAATCGACCTATTAGAAGACCTATTAGAGAGCGAGCTTAAGATATTTCGGTGGAAGTAAATCTTCTAGACAGCATAAAGGGGAAGTGTAGGAGAGCGTGTAGCAATAGTTGCTAATCAGCATCTGGATCATTCCAAAATTAGCACTCTATCTTTCGTCTTCAAAGCCCAAAGCTTGCTTTCTCGCCAGCGCTTCCACATTCTTCATTCCTTCAGCAGGAATAAAAGGCCGCATAACTTGATTGACGTAGTCCTGGGGAATTCCCTCCTTGACGCCATCCTGGATCCCCATGTTCATACGGTAGATGTACTCCTTCTTTGGAACATCGTCCTTGGTCCTCACACGATCAATGTAGACGAGCATAAACACCTTTTCCCCAGCATCCATGACGTTGATTGGTTTACTGCTCTCTTTCGATGCCCAAAAGTCCACGTTCAGTATTTCCTTGGCATAGGCATAAGGGACGCCCTCGTTCACATCAAGGGCCGCCTCGTCTGTGGGTGTAAGGTTGTAGACAAGGCCGAACACCACGTCCTCTGCTTTAGTTGTAGGAACAACGTTGGCGTATCCGCGACCTTATGTACGGACTCAGTTGGGCTGTCATAGCCGTTCCGATGGCGAATACGTACTATTGATTATCCAGCGATATCCCGAAAGACGGCCCACTCCCATGAAGCGCGATGATGTGCAGCGATTCTTCATTTGCTCTTGCCATAAATTTGAACCATAGCCAAAGTACATCCTGGATGGGTCTTGAGACTTGGTGGCAGGCATGCTTTGGATCACGGCGGACATTGCCTGGGTGTGTCTAGGGTACAAGGAGGTCTCGACTTTTCTGTTTTTGAAGTGTCAGGCTAGTACTTCAAGACAAAGACTGGACACCTTGTTTTGTTGATAGCCGTACTCTACTAGCTCCTGGAATGTTAAGCATAGAGCCCGAGCCGCAGCTAGAACAATAGCAGCTGCAATGATACCTATCAGTCATGTTCAGCATCATCTCGTAAAAGAAGACTGTCTTGCTAACATCCAACTATGACGAAGGCAAGCCGTGTGCTCCCCGTCTTTTGCCTCAGTCCCTCAGATGTGCCTAGCTCCGCTAAGCCCCTTCGGGTTAGCTTCCGCTCGCTAAGCCCCTTCGGGTTAGCTTCCGCTCGCTAAGCCCCTTCGGGTTAGCGCCTTCTGCTTATTACGGAACCTCTAGGTAGCACGTCTAAGCGTAAAATCCGAATATTATATCTAGTTCGCCTTATTTTAATTATCGATTATTAAAATACCTATATTATTCTACTTTTAGATTAATACCGTAATCTTAACGATAAAATCTAAATTTATTATATATTAATATAGCCGCGTATAAAAATATTATAATTAATAATTATTTTAATATTAATAGAATTTAAATTATAAACGACTATCTATAGGCTTTCTTATTATTATTTATAAAATTATAATATTAATATAATAAAAATCTTATTAAAAGTATTTATTAATTAATTAATTATCGTTATTTATTAAATATTAAAGAGTATATATTTATCGTTAGAGATTAAAAATTATTCTTTACCTAGCCCCCCCGATAAAATATAATATATTTAAACTTTAGAACTTTATAAAGATCGCGTCTTTATTATCTTTATTATTATTCGTTATTTTATTTTCTCTTTTTTCCCCTTCCGTTAATTTATTTTAATTTATATCGAGGCCGACTATTTTTACGTCCGTTTTAAATTTTACCTTAATATTTAATATATTCTTATTATTAAGAATTATATTATTAATTTTAATATAATTATAAAGTTTCGCCGGATCGAGTTCCTTTTTATATTAAGAGTCCTTTTAAATTATATAATAATATAAATTATATAAAGCCTCTTTACGATAGTAATTATTTAAATAAAATAAATTCTTTATATTAAAAATTAAAGATCGTAATTAAGTTATTTATATTAAACGCTCGTTTTTTTATTTAAAAAAGTCTATTAAATTCGTTATTAAGGCTTTATAAACTTTATCTTTTATATTAAATCCTATATTTCGCTACTCCGCTCGAGTATTTATTATAATAAGAAGATAATTAAAATTATTATTTATCGATAAATAAACTTTAATATAACGGAAATAATAACTAAAGTAGAACTATATATTTATAAATCCGGGATCTTTATTATATTCGTTATTAATTAAATAATTAAGATAGCCTAAACGCTAGATATTATATTTAAAAAGAATACTCGTTATATTTTTACGAATAACTTTATTAACGCCGAGTAAAGTAATATATAATTAATCCGCTATATAAATAACCCCCCCGAGCGTTTCGGGGTCTTTAATCGGGATATCGTAATCTTTATTTATATTATACTTTACTAGTTTACGAAAGCCTCCTCTAAATATTAACCTCTCGTCTTTTATTAAGTAAAGGATAATTTCTTCGGCGTAAATAAAATAATACTCGTAAATCTAGTTACGGGTCTTTTTTAGAAGTATTTCGAATATTATTATAATATAATAATAATCCGATAGGTTTTAAGTATAAAGTAAATTAATTAATATATATATTATATTATAATAAATATTAGGAAGAGAGAGTATTAACGATTTAAATAATAATAATATACGTTATATTATAGTAGGTATTAAGAGAAGAGGGTATTAATAATTTAAATAATAATTCCGATATTATAAATTAATAATCGAAAGGGATTATCTAAAATTTTATTAGAACTAAACTCTAGTCTAGGAAATAATTTTGAAAGTTTAAAAGTTTTAAATAGAGGGCTAGTCTTCTAATATTAAACTCTTAAAGATAATTAATAGTAAATATACTTTAAGGTCGAGCCTAAGGTTATTTAAATTTAAGAGTTTAATTATCTAAAATTAGAACTTTAGTTATTTAATATTAAGATTTTAAATTTATTATTATTATAATCGTGGTCTTATCGTTATTATACGTAAACTTTTATTATTATTATTATTTAAAAGTCTAGGACGTTAATATTAATATACTCGTAATTATAAAAAATAAAACTAATATATTTACGGTCTTAAACTCTAGTAATAAATTCGAAATTTTAGTTTTATTATAATTATTCGTAAACTTAATATTATTATCTAAAGAATTATTATAAACGATATAATAAAACTACGCCGCGCGGATTTACTAACTTTCTAACCGTTATTAAAGATTATTATAATTATATTTAAAAATACTTTATTAAATTACTATTATTACCTTACTAATTTTAGTTTATATAATATTATTCGCGATTAAAGAGGAGGGTTCTTAAACGGCCCTCTTTATAAATAATAATAATTTAATATATAATAATAAAGTTAGGAAGATCGGGTCGTTAGGGTATCTAAATATAAACTAAATATATACTTTATAAAATCGTTTTTATATTAATTTTTAATAGCGGATCTTCTCCCTAACTAAACGTTTAAAATATAAATTAATATTAAATACCTTTTATTTACTTAATATATATAGGCCCTTCGTTTATATATAATATTATCCTTCCTCCCCCGTTATTAATATATTCCCGTTAATATTTATATCCCCTACCGCTTTTTATTATTTAGTAGTATAATTAAAAAAGTATTTTAAGCCACGTATTATTCTAGCTAAATCAAATTCGTATAATTAATTTATAAAGATTCTAGCCGGGCACTAGTTAATTATAAATAAAATAATTTAATTATTTAAATAAATATTAGATTTAAGGATCTAGTCGACTCTTAAGATTCCTAGATTTATAAATAAAATAAAGTAATTATAAGTTACGAAAATTATATATCGGCGCTCGGCGGGTCTATTAATATTCTTTCTAATTAAGTTATAAAGATCGTAATAAATAATATTATATATCGTTATTCTTTAGGTTAAAGGTTTAGTAATTTTAATATCGTATTTCTTCTTTATAAATTTATTAAAGTCCTCGTCTCCTTTAATTTTAAAGTTTATTCTTTTTTTCCTTTATTTTATAAACGTTCCTTTAATAAACTTTATAATCTTATTCTTTTTAAATTTAATAGGTATTTTCTATTTATATTTAATGAACGTCTCCTCGTTATTAGGTTAATCCTCTATATTTTTATAATTATAATTAACGTCGTTATTAATTAATATAGCGTCGTTATCGATTAATATATCGTCGTTATTAATTAATATACCGTTATTATCGCTTTTATCTACCTTTTCCTTCTTCTTTTTATTATAAATTAATTATTTCTTTTTAACTTTTTAAGCCTTAGATACCGCCGGTTTAATTTTCGGGATTAACGCGTTACTCTTATTTAATTTATATTTTATACCTAGCTTCGGGGCAGGCCCTTTATATTTCGGTTTAATATTATTATCTTTAAAAGCTAGTTTATAATCCTCCGTAAAATAATTCTAGTTATAATATTAATATAATAAATAATAAAGATTAACGAGTAGGATTTATTAAAGTTCCGTTTTTAAATATCTCGCTTAAGATTATCCTTATATTTATATTATTAAAGGACGGTTTATTTAATAGATCCCCTTCGTTATTATTATCGTTAAAGTAAATTATATTATTTAAAAGATTATTAATCTCCGTAATTAATATTAAATTATAAATATTATTATTTCTTACTATAATTAGTATTAAAGTATAAAGATTAGATATAGAGATTAAGAAAGTTAATTTAAAGAGGAGAAAGAAAAAGTAAAAATAAAAATAAAAATAAATTTAAGAAATAATTTTAAAGTTTAAAGACTTTTAAGCGGGGTTAAAGGCGCCTAAATATTATTATTAATAATTATATTACTTAAAAGTGAATTTTTATTATTTGAAAGTAAATTTTAAATTCTTATTTAATTTAAGGACGTTTAAGATTCAATTATTACTAGTATTAAATAAAGAAATTGGATTAAAACGTTATTATTTAATATTAAATACTTATTTAAACTTCACCTCCTAGCCAAAAATATTTAAATTTCAAAATAATCTTCTAGAGTAATGACTTCGTATATTAATTAATATTAAATATTTATTTAAACTTTACCTCCTAGTTAAAGATATTTAAATTTTAAAATAATCTTCTAAAGAAATAACTTCGTATATCAATTAGTATTAAATACTTATTTAAACTTTACCTCCTAGCCAAAAAATTCAAATTTTAAAATAATCTTCTAGAGAAATAACTTCGTATATTAATTAATATTAAATATTTATTTGAGCTTTACCTCCTAGCCAAAAATATTCAAATTTTAAAATTCAGTACGTAAGATTTACTAACGATTATTATTATTAATATTATTATTAGTATTTACCGTATTAACCCTATTATTATTATCGTCGGTAGTATAATAATTTACTTTATTTATTAATTTCATTTAAACTTTTATTACTTTTATTTATTAAAGCTCCTTACCTCTCTTTACTTTTTATCGATTTATTATTTAATTATTCATTATATTATTTTCGTTAATATCTCGTAAAGATTCTCTTTCTTTAACGGTCGTTAAAGCCTCGATCCTTACGTTTATAATTAAAACGACGAATAAATTACTAGTAGATATACGCTAGAAGATTAATAAAACGATATATTAAACCGGAGAATTAAGGGTATAAATTAATCTAATCTAAAATATATTAAAAAAGTTCGTTAATAATACGGAGATCGTTAATAAGATTATTACCGAGGTATAAGGTATATTAATAAATAATAAACTTTAAATAATAAAATTCGCGAGTAAATAAAAAATATATAAAGCGCTAGACTCGACGATTTTATAAAATATCCGAAAACGGGCGATAATTAATCGTAGACGAAAGAAGAAATATATTAAAGGTATACGAAATATATAAAGGACCGTAGTATAAAATTAATAATTCGATACTATAAAAGAAAATTACCTCGGCTACGTAAATTAAATCGCTAAGAAATTTATTTATAACGACGCTTATTCTATAATTATAACGGTTAACTATTTAGAACGGAACGATTATAAATAAAGATCTACGCGTAAAAGTATCCCGAAAGATTAATAAATACTAAATAACTTAAGTAAAATTAACGTTTATACTCTTTTAATTAAATCGGGTTTAACGGATAAATAATTAATAAAACTAAAGATTAATCGAAAGTATTTAATAAGATTAAGAATAAATAATAACGAAGGACCTTTATTACGAGGAAAATATAAAAGATATAATTATTACGTTGTTAATAATAAAGAGACTAAGCCCGAGTCGGTAGATTATAAAATTAATAATAACGATTTAAACGGTACCTCGGAGAATAAAGATATAGTATCTTCGAGCGGTAATTTTAATAAGGACGATAATAACGACGATAATAATAACGATAAAAATTAAAGAATAAATAATCGGGTTAAATATTTCGGTTATAATTATATAAATCTATCGGCTAATTCCCTTAAACGGGTAATAAAGAAAAATTTAAAAATTATTAATATAAATAGCGAGGCTAGTTAAATCGGTACCCTCCGAGTATTTATAAAAACTAGGTCCGATTTACGATATATTTATTATATATACTTATATACTATAACTAGATATTTCGGCCTATAGATTAAGTTATTAAATAAAGAGAATATCCGGTTACGATTAATTAAGTACTAGCGTTATCGAAATAATATAAATACTAAGATTAACGTAGTTATTAAAAATTAATAGCGGATAATAACCCGATTATAAATAAATAATAATAAATATAGAGTTTATAAATACCGAATAATTAAAACGAGTATTAGAGTATTCTTAATTAATTAAATATCGCGGTCTATCGTTCGTAAAATAGGAGGGCTAGAAGTATAAAATATTTAAAAAAAAACGGGTAACGTTATTATTAAAAATATATTTAATTAATTATAAACGGGGGTAAATTTAAAGAGTAGCTCCGAGGTTAAAATTAAAAATATTATAATAAAGGAGTTCGATATATATCTTTATTATTAAATAAAACGGAACGGATAAACTAATAAAAAGTAGTTACGGATAATATTTTATTTACTAATATAATAAATTATCTAGTAAGATCCGATATATTAGGCTTTATATATATACCTACGACCTAATTATAATTACCGATTAATTTTATATTTTTATTATATTAAATATACTCGGCCTAAAGACTCGATCTTTTTTTAATATATTAATATAAACGTATTTAAATATCTCGCCTATAGGTATAAAACTAATATTATATAAAATTAATATCTTTTAACGACGAGACTATTAATAATTATACGGAGATTATTCTAAATTTTTATAAAAATATAACCGAATAATAGGAGAGAGTAAAGGAGCGGGGAAAAATAATAAATAATTATATATATAAAATAAATAAGATCTAGGAGCTAGTAGATATAATTAATTATAATTTATTTATTCCGGTACTATATACGCGTAGGGACGTAAAGATTACTCGGTTTAAAATATTATATAATTTAATATTAAGCCGCCTAAATATTACCCTCTAAAGGATTATTCTTTTATAATTCGTAGAGGTAAAAGAAGATAACGAGACTTTAAATAATAAAGAGTCCGATAAATAATCGGACCTCGCCTTTATTTATTTAAAGTAAACGGCGGTAAATCTTATATTATCGGGGTTACCGAATAAATTTAATTTAATTTTTTGTTAATTTCCGGCCGGTACCTAACTCGTTTTAATATTACCCGTTAATTAAATATTAATATATAAAATAACTTAAGAGGACCTAGTCGTCTAAGGTTATATTAATTTATTATTAAAAATTAACCGAGTACGCGTATAAAAAGTTATTTAAAAATATTATTTAAAGGTATTAAAATTATTTAGAGTAACCTAAAGTAAAATAAAATAAATAAAGAAAAGATTTTATAACGAGAGTAATTTTTTTCGGTAGGCGGATAATAAAATTAAAGGGCGCTAATACTAAGCTATATAAATAATATAGGATATTATTAACTATAGGGTAAAACCGCGCGGCGCGGTTTCGCTTAACTTTATTATTTTAATTTTATTTATAATAATCCTATACTAGTTATTAATATTAATCGTTAATATTAATAATCCGCGTTATGAATTATATTAATATAGAAACTATATTATTATTTATTAATTTATTATCTAGCTCTTTAATATCGCCTCCCCGTTTATCTTTATTATATATAAAGACCGTAAACCGCCCGTTTAAATAAGCGCGTTATATCCCTACCCTAAACCTCCGCTTTTATATAGTTTTAAATAAATTAATCTTTACCTTCTTTTTTTTAAATTCTCCCTCCGCCTCTACTTTTACCCTTACCGGTAGTAATAATTTATCGGAAGAGACGAAAGCGGGTAATAAAAAATATCGTCGACGATAAACGGAGGGCGAAAAAATTACTAGTATATTAATAATAATAACCGATATATAATAAAATATAAAAAGATTTTTAAAAGCACTCTATAAATTACGTAAGATTTATACTTTCCGTTTAATATAAAAATAATTTTTCGATTTCGCTTATAACGAGTTATTTAACGATTTTTAATTCGAAAAGTAATTAATATTTAAACGGCGCGATTCGCTAGTTAGGAGGTAAAACTACATCGGTAAATCTCAAAAGTAAATATTAATATACTCTAAGCGCTATCAGCTCTATTAGAAAGCCGTCTACGGGTTTATACTAAAACTCTATATTAAATACCGACCCGAGGTTTAGTAGGATTAGTAAATTAGGGGTCTAGGCAGGGTCCTATTAGTAAATAGTACTTACTATTAATAGATTCAGTAACTCGATAAATAATTAGTAATTTAAATATTAGACGAATAGGCCCATTACATGCCCTATAGTATGCGCATTTGCATGCGCATTAGCATGCGCCATAGTATGGGTCATAGTATGGGCCATAGTATACCCCATGGCATGCGCAATGGCGTGCGCAAAGGTATCCTAAATAGCATACGATGTACGCCCCCCGCAGCAGCCCCTAAAACATCAGACGAAAGCCCCCCATAGTATGCGCAATTATGGCATGCGCCAAGGCATGCGCCATAGTATGCGAAATGGTAGGGTATTTATATACGTATACTCCCCGGACATGCCCGGGTGACGCCCCCGCGAGAACTTTTACTAAAATTTATTATTCCGGGCCCGGTAGGTCGCTGGCGTTAATAGTCGTCGCTAGGGGTCGCTACCGTTAATAGCGACGATTATAGAACTTTATTTATTTCAGCCCTATAATAGGGCTAGCTACTATTAATATATTAACGATATATATAAATTACTAAAGTTACTAATCCTATTAAAATTAATTTAAAATTATTAATAGGATATTACCCGGACCCCCGATTTATTAAATTTATTAAAAGTTACCTACCTAGACCCCTAATTTACTAAATTTATTAATAGGACGCTAGTAGCCCTATCCGTAAATTAGGGCTATTAATAATATCTTATTAATAATTTTTCTTAATAAAAATTACTAGTAGGACGCTACTAGCCCTATCCGCGCAGTCGGTAACTAGGGTTTTAATAAGAGTTTTTGAGATTTACCGATATAACTAGTCGTTAATATATTTTAATAAAAAATCAAGGTTTTAAGAGAGTACGAAATATTTAATATTTTTTATTTACCCGTAGAAGAGCTTAAGGGTAGTACTTTATAATTATTTAAAAATATTATTTTAGTTATATTATGACTAGCCCCGTAATAGTTTAATATCTTCTACCGAGTTTACTATAAAAATAGATTAAATAATTTATTATTATTATTAATAAATCCTATTATTTAATAGCCCGTCGTTTTTATATTATTAATACTTTATTATTTAATACGGCCTTATAAGTCGATTAATTTTTAAATAATTTTAAGGCTTTATTTATATTAAAGGGGGGGTACGGCGATAAATTCTCGATACTCTATATTAATTTAATTTAATTATTTTATATTTAATACTATAACGATATATAGTAACCCTAAGAAAAAACGCCGAAGTAAAGGTTCAAATAATAGGGTAGGCCGCGAGTATTATTTTAATTTATAATAATTTTAAATATATAGAAAGAAGGCGTAGAGAAAGAATAAATAACTACCGAGAATTCCGATTAATTACTATTATATTAATTTTAGAAGGGCGTCTCTTCGATAAAGAGGCCCTTCGGTAGGATATATAATACCTAATAATTATATTATTATTAACCGAGATAATCGCTCGCTAATTAATACCTACCGATATAAATATAAAGATACGTTCTTTATTTTTAATTTTATTACTCTTCCCTTTACGCCTTAATATTAATAAAGGTATATTAACGAACTAAAGTTCTAAATTCGGTTATATTATATCGAGTCGGTAATCTCGGCGGTATATATACTTTATTTAGGTAATATAAAGTCTTTATAAATAAAAATAATACCGGTTTTAAAGAAATTAAACCCGGTAATAATAAGATACTTCTCGATAATACTAGTATTTAAAGATAAAAATACGACGGTTAATAATATTTATATATTAAAGAATATATTTAAATATTAATTTAAATTAGATAATAAAAGTCTTATTTTTAATATTAATTTTCGATTAATATACGGTGACTTTAAGATATAATTACGTATATAATTTATTAAGACTTTACGTAGCGATATTTCCGAGCTCTTATTTAATATTTTTAATTAATTACTACCGGGCTTAAATCTTTAATACCTTCGTTTTAATATATTATAATTATTTTATAAAATTTATTCAGGCCTTAGTAACTCTACGGATTTATTTATATTATAATATACGGCCGATCGTTAAGATCGCTTTAGGGTTATTTAATTAACGAACTTTTAAATATTAAAGAACCTAATTATTTATAATTACTAAATATATATAATAAAAACGTAGATTAAAATCCTAAAATAATAATCTATAAATCCTTAATATATAAAAAATATCGTATTTTAATTTACGGTGTAAAGTATTTTAAATATTAATATTTAGCCTCGCGTATTAAAAAAGATTTCTAAAACTATATATACCCAACCTCTATCCACTCGCGATTAATAATTTTAAAATTATTAAAATTTTTATATATACGTCGAAATCTATTTAACCCTACGATATATTATTAAATATATTAATATTAACCTACTCCGCTACGTTTTATACTATATTATAATTCTTTTTTAAACCGATACTACTAGTACCCTAAAATATATATAGGCTCTACTCTATATACTTTATATAATAAATTCACTAGTAGTAATAATAAAGTTATAAAAATATATATTAACGAATAGTTTTATAAACCTACGGGGAATAACGAATATAAATTTCGAGCTCGATTATCTTCTTAAATTATTTAATAATAATCTTAAAGTATTTTAATACGACTAGTCCTACTATTTTAAATATAATAATATATTATTTAAAAATTAAATCTTTAATAACCTATATTTTCTAGAGTTAAAAAGGATGATAAAGTTTATATTTAAAAAACCCTCTTCGGTTATATATCTAGTTAAAAGCGCCGCCGAGGATATTTAAAATATAGCCTTTAACCTCGTTTATAAATTATTTATTCGTTATACTAAATAGGATAAATTCTCTTTAAATCTAATTATTAATCTTTTCGATACCGGACTTAAACGATTAAATAGGAATATATTAAAATATAATAAATAGTATACTTAGGAGTATATATTATTAACGGATAATAAATATAAAGATACTTTAGCGGCTAGGCTATAAATTAAATATAATTTCGTATTAAGAAATTTTATAATTTTAACTTCTACCCTAAAGCCTCCGAGTATTATATTTATTAATTAATTTAGTAATAAATCCGCGCGGCGCGGGTTTATTAACTAGTCTTAAAATCGCGTAGAGTATTATTTATATTAACGAGATCGAAAGAGGGTTAATTCTACCGGTTTATTCGCCGATACCTTTTATAATAACTAATATAATTATTATAATATTATTAATTCCCCTTTTAATTTACTCGCCTTACTATAAGGGCTAGGCTACGAGGTATAACTTTTATTATTATATTACTCCTTAATAATATAATATTTACTATTTTTATACTAGGTTATCTTCGGCTCTATATTCTAAAATTTATTAAATTAACTCTCCGCCGTATTAGTTTTAATACGAGATTTACTTATTATAACGGGTATATTTAGTCGTTTAACTCTTACTCTACTAGTTACGGTTCTATATTTAATACGCGTTTTTTTAACTATTAATTTATATTTTATTTTAATTAACTAGTTATCCCTTCGCTCTTTAAATTTAATTTATTCTTTATTAAATAACGGATCTAGCCGCCGCTTTCTTTTAATATCGTTATATATTATTTATATATCGAATATCTTACCCCGATTTTACTCTTTTTATCGTCCCTATTTTAAGATATTTAATATTTTAATATAATATAAATAAAGGCTAAATTATATATTATTAATCTATTAATATATAGTTTATTTATCGCGAATATTCTCTACCTACGTCGCTAAATCTTTTAAGATTTTATTAGGTATTATTAAAGATATAGAGAAATATTAATACGAATCGACGAATTTTTTATTTAATTTTTAATATCGCTAAGCTCGAAGTTTAAATATATATTATAAATATTTAAATAAATTCTCGTCTACCGATTTATTTAACTCCGCGTAAATAATAATAAGTATTTATAATTCTAGATTATAAACCGAGTAATAAAGAAATAACTTCGTATAATTCGATATATTATATTCCGTATTATTAAAAAAGGCGAGGCCGATATCGCGAATATAACTACTCCCGGGTATATTAAGGAGATTATATAAACTAAATATTATTCGAGCTTATTAGTTAATATTTATATAATTTATATAAGCTCTTCTCGACCCCGATAAAGATTTTATTATTATATTATCGAGCGAAGCCGGCTCTATTAAAAATATACCGCTTTTAAAATTTATATATTAAGATAGATATAATAAAGTAAAATATACTTACCCCCGACTATAACGTATCGCGCGATTTATACGTTAGTATACTTTCTAAATAACGAAGGGAGTAATTATTAAATAATTTTTTTTATATCTAGATTATTAACCCCTAGCCTATAAATATCGGTTATAATAATAATACGTAGAGATAAACCTTAAGTAGATAATAGACCGAAATATATCGCGATATCTTATTTATCTCGAGTAGTTATCGCCGCGAAAAAAGATATAATTAATTTCGTACCCTCGATCGGATATAATAATCGTTTTATTTATATATATATTAATTAATATATATCCCTAACCTAGGTTACGGAATTTATAAAAATAATCGTTTTCGGAATATCTTAAACGGTAGTAATCTACGATAATAAAATATACTATAAATTAAATATACCGTTAATAGGATTATAGGTAGTATTAATTTAAATATATATTTTTAACCGATTAAATAAAGTCTTTATAATAATAATATCTTCCGAGAAAATATATCGCTTTTATATAATCTTAAGTATTTCGACGTCGAGCGTTATAAAAACTCTTAAAAAAAAGATATTAGGTAGTAATTATTTTTAAAGGATACCTAGATTAAAATATACTAGTCGAAACTCTTTCTACTCGGTTATTAAATAAAGCTCGTCGATTATTAATAAATATAACCGTAACGTAAAGCTAGTATACCGTAGTACGTCGGTATTAAAATCACTCGAACTAGTAATTTTAGGATTTATAAAGATTATTATTATTAATTATTTATCTATAAATCGCGTTTAATTATTATATCGTAGGTAAAGTAACCGGAGCGTATTATTATAATATTAACGGGTTTATTACTATCGCCGTTTAGAACGAAGAGTCGGTAATTAAATATATAATTTAATTTCTTATATTACTCTTCTAATAAAATATTTAAAAATATAATAATTAATATCGCTTTAATAGATAAAAATATTAATAGTAAAATCTAAAAGACGATATTTTTATTAAATCTAGTTTTCGTAATTAAAATTAAATCCGTTCTTTAGTTTAATAATATATTTAAAATATTATATTACTTCTCTTTAAGCTCGATTTTAAAATAATATATTATAGCGCCTTTTATATACTCTCGATCTAGAGTCTTATATAAATTATTTATCTTTATTATAATAGGCGTAGACGCGAAATCGCTTATTATATATAATATTATTATAATAAATATTAGTTTTAATTTTAAATATATTTCGCGGAGGGTTTTATAACGAAGGGGATCTACTAATAATAAAGAATAAAAACTAGCGATAAATAATTATTATTATAATAATAATCGAAACTCGAGTTATAATTAAGGATTTTTAAATAACTTATATTTATTTCGTTATATATACGATAGATAGTATTATAGATAATTATATTCGAAAGAGTATATATAAAAGTATTAACGCGCGATTAATTTAAATCTTATTCTAAAATAATTAAATAACGATCGCGTCGTGAAATTAATTATTAATAAAGAAAAAAGTTAACGGAAAAATCTATATAGGCGGCCCGCGAAAATAATACGAATTTAATAAAAATATAGGGTTTTACGCTTAAACCTGCCGCCGTTTAACTACGAAGTTAATATTTCTAACCCGAAGGGGTTTAGTGAACGGGAGTTAACCCGAAGGGGCTTAGCGGTAGCTCGGTAGATCTAAGGGACTAAGGTAACCCGTCTTTTACCTCAGTCCCTTAAATATACTAAACTCCGTTAAGTCTCTTCGGGTTAGCTTCCGCTCGCTAAACCCCTTCGGGTTAACGCTTTCTATTTATTACGGAACCTCTAGGTAGTACGTTTAAATATAAAATCCGAATATTATATCTAGTTCGCCTTATTTTAACTATCGATTATTAAAATACCCGTATTATTCTACTTTTAGACTAATACCGTAATCTTAATAATGAAATCTAAATTTATTATATATTAATATAACCGCGTATAGAAATATTATAGTTAATAATTATTTTAATATTAGTAGAACTTAAGTTATAAACGATTATTTATAAGTTTTCTTATTATTATTTATAAGATTATAATACCGACGTAATAAAAATCCTACTAAAAGTATTTACTAACTAATTAATTATCGCTATCTATTAAGTATTAAAGAGTATATATTTATCGTTAGAGATTAAGAATTATTCTTTACCTAGCCCCCTCGATAAAGTATAATACGTCTAAGCCCTAAAACTTTATAAAGATCGCGTTCTTATTATCCCCGTTATTATTCGTTACCCCGTCTTCTCCCTTTTCTCCTTCCGTCGGTTTATCCTAGTTTATATCGAGGCCGATTATTTTTACGTCCGTTTTAGATTTTATTTTAATATCTAGTATATTCTTATTATTAAGGATTATATTATTAATTTTAATATAGTTATAAAGTTTCGCCGGTTTAAGCTCCTTTCTATATTAAGGGCCCTTTTAAGTTATATAGTAATATAAGTTATATAAAGCCTCTCTACGATAGTAATTATTTGGATAGAATAAATTCTTTATATTAAAAGTTAGAGATCGTAGCTAAATTATTCGTATTAGATACTCGTTCTTCTATTTAAAAGAGTCTACTAAATTCGTTATTAGGGCTCCGTGAACTTTATCTTTTATATCGAATCCTATATTTCGTTACTCCGCTCGAGTATTTATTATAATAGGAAGACGATTAGGACTATTATTTATCGTTAAATAGATTCTAATATAACGGAAATAATAATTAAAGTAGAACCATATATCTATAGATCCGGGATCTTTATTATACTTATTATTAATCGAGTAATCGGGATAGTTTAAGCGCTAGACGTTATACCTAAAAAGAATACTCGTTATATCTTTATAAATAGCTTTATTAACGCCGAGTAAGGTAATATAAAGTTAATCCATTATATAAATAACCCCCCCGAGCGTTTCGGGGTCTCCGATCGGGATATTATAATCTTTACTTATATTATACTTTATTAGTTTACGAAAGTCTTCTTTAAATACTAACCTCTCGTCTTTTATTAGGTAAGGGATAATTTCTTCGGTATAAATAAAATAATACCCGTAGATCTAGTTATAGGTCTCTTTTAAAAGTGTTTCGAATATTATTATAATATAATAATAATCCGATAGGTTTTAACTATAAAGTGAATTAGTTAATATATATATTATATTATAGTAGGTATTAGGAAGAGAGGGTATTAACGATTTAAATAATAATTCCGATATTATAAATTAATAATTAAAAGAGAATTAATAATCGAAAGAGATTATCTAAAATTTTATTAGAACTAAACTTTAGTCTAGGAAATAATTTTAAAAGTTTAAAAGTTTTAGGCGGGGGGCTAGCCTTCTAATATTAAACTCTTAAGGATAATTAATAATAAATATACTTTAGGGTCGAGCCTAAGATTATCTAAATCTAAAGATTTAATTATCTAAAATTAAAGCTTTAGTTATTTAATATTAAAGTTTTAAATTCACTATTACTATAATCGTAGTCTTATTATTATTATACGTAAGTTTTAATTATTATTACTATCTAGAAATCTAGGACATTAATACTAGTATACTCGTAGTTATAAAAAATAGAGTTAATATATTTACGGTCTTAAACTCTAATAATAAATTCGAAATTTTAGTTTTATTATAATTATTCATAGGTTTAATATTATTATCTAAAGGACTATTATAAACGACGCGGTAAAACTATACCGCGCGGATTTACTAGCTTTCTAACCGTTATTAAGGATTATTATAATTATATTTAAAAATACTTTATTAGATTATTACTATTATTTTATTAATCTCGGTTTATATAATATTATTCGCGATTAAAAAGAAGGGTTCCTAGGCGGCCCCCTCTATAAATAATAATAACTTCATCTACAAAAGTATAGGGTAGGCTCTGAGCGCTATAAGCGCTCGTGAGCCGGTTAAGCTGGTTTAAGCGGGGTAATACTATATCTTAACTCTAAAGCGATATAAGCGCCCCTAAGAATCTAACGCGCTCCTGAGAATGTTTTTGGCTCGTGAGAATGCCTAAATTTAGAATGCGCCACCAACATGGCCCCTATGCATGGCCCCACTTATGGCTATGGCCCTATTCCATTCATGGCCATGGCGCATTCCATTCATGGCCATGGCGCATTCCATTCATGGCCATGGCGCATTCCATTCATGGCCATGGCGCATTCCATTCATGGCCATGGCGCATTCCATTCATGGCCATAGCCCTATTCCATTCATGGCCATGGCCCCATTCCATTCATGGCC